>Ga0123354_10019822_pt1 | contig 10563 bp, 4 predicted proteins | sample TergutLab28metaG_2_FD_97872 | JGI IMG/M metagenome (GOLD analysis project Ga0123354, IMG submission 97872) | Labiotermes labralis P4 segment gut microbial communities from Petit-Saut dam, French Guiana - Lab288 P4 | ecosystem: Host-associated > Arthropoda: Insects > Digestive system > Gut ...
CCACTTTTCTCTGGCCATTATCTCCGTAACCGTTCAACTTTGGATATAGGTGTTTTGGGTTATATCGGTATACTTCAACATAAGGAACACTCTCCCGAAGTCTGGCACATTCCTCCTGGGACATCCTGTATGCTTATGAAATCCCCATGACGTGACTTACCTGTGTGTTCCTTGCAGGTTCTTGTGTGCCTATCTTGTCTGTGTCCCCCTCCACGTAAACTCTTTAACCAGTTTACCAAATTTCACGAAATACAGTATGCACGTTACACCATTTATGGCTACCCCAACCCCGTAATGTTTGAAATGCCTACAATTACAATGTAAGAAATGTCTACAGCACGAAGTTTTACGGTGACAACGACACTGGCGACACTGATGCACAAAATCTTGGGGCCAGGTCGCCTAAGCGACCGAATTTTGTACGGTGGCACCTGATATCTATGGGCCCTCAGTATGGACCGTGCTTCATGTCACCCTTCTGGCGCCAAGAATTTTGAAATGGCTTCTAGATTTTGGGGAAATTTGAGCATCCTTGTATTAAATCATGTCTTGTAATAGATCTGATTAAAATACGCAACTTTTGTGAGGCCATTTCTTTTCAACTATACAGGAGAAAATGTAGCTACATGAAACCAATTTTGCTGCGGATTTGACGACGTCGACTCATGAATCGCAGGGCCTAGAAATGTGTAATTTGGTCCGGATAGACATCACAAACATACCTAAAATTTTCGTACGAAATGCGGTATACATCAGTCAAAGACTTCAAACAAAGCGACAGCGAAAAATTCTAAGTTTATGTCCAACAATTTTAAAGTCTTAATAGCGTCCAACACTTATTGTTATTATTATTATCGTTATTATATTGTACCTCATTTCAATTGCAAGCAATAAAAATTTTACTCGATGAGGATTCGATCACACGACCATCTGCGCCAAAGTCCATGAGGTAATTTTGTAACCTTGTAACTTTATACAACGTGATTCACTAGGACATGACCCTGAAGTAGTAATTATAAAGCAAGCAATAATTCACCAACAACGGAACCTGGCGACAACGAACCTTAGTAGACGTGCAATCTACCGAAGAATGTTTAAACAAGACAGGCAATGTATGCATAGTATAACACTGACGCGCGTTCGTGCAACCACTGTTGCACAGGGAAAACAATAACTGTTACATATTCTGAGTGTGTGTTTGTACCCTTAGGTATCCAGCATGCAAGGCGCATGTGCCATATTGTCATCTGTGGCCTGCCCGGCTCTACGGTATTTTTCCACACTATCTCACAAACGGCACGATTTTCGAAAGAAAAAAAGTCACTGAACACACAAAATGTGGGTTGATTTTCTCTACGACTTTTGACTAACACATTTCTCATTTTAAAAACGAATGAGGAGAGATATGATCAAAAACGTATACTGGCCTTCATGCAAAGTGCCCGTTACTCTCGTCCAGTTTTAACGAAGCTTGAATTTTCTCGACAGATTTTCGAAAAATACACAAATATTAAGTTTCATGATAATCCTTCCAGTGAGAGCCGAGTTGTTCCATGCGGACAGACATGATTCAGCTAACAGTAACTTTTCGCAATTTTGCGAACCCACCTAAAAACAAAGCCCGCACTGTTGACCCGACAAAAAGAACACTAATAACATGCAATTCCTCCTGTCATGCTGGCTGCAACATGCGCGAACGTGACGCGTTTTAACCGACTGTGCCTCCAGGCAAGGGAAAACCACTATCACCGTCATTGGCAATTCAGTCATCTCCCACATCAACAACCCACAATACACCGGAGGCTGGATCTGCCCCCGTCTTCAGGTGGAGCTGAGAAAAGGGAGAAACACTCGGATGTGTTAAGAACAGCTAGTCTCAATCTCTGGCAGGTTTTCACCTTTCCAACGCGTTTGATAAAATGAAACATCTTCACCTGAGAAAATCATATTTTAATATCTTAATCCGAGCAAAGACCAAACGGCATGACAAAACAAGTCACATGGGCTAACCCCTCTTTTCCATATTTCCTAGGTTAACACAAGAAGTTATCAATGACTGTGTGAGCACTGTTGCAGTAACGTTCGTAGAACAACGCGCAATCTTACACTTTGATGACGCAGTGCTGACGTTAAGTCGTTATCTTACTTTTACTGCATATACTTTGGCAGCGCTACAGTTACTACGACACAACGTCCGTTGCACTGGTAGGAACCCCACCTTCACATTCCGAGGGTACCGGGTTCCAGTCTCGGTTGGAATGTTAAATGTCATGAACCAAGACTTGCTGAATTTCTTCAAATGAACGCTGGGATATTTACTCAAGGAGCTTTTAAGTCACCTCTTCCTAAATCCTTCCCAAGCAGTAACAAACGCGAACAGTAACAGCACATAACGAACCCCAGACAATAGTAGGCTTCGTCTCTCTAGACCCTTAGCTAATCTGATGCGGTGTTGTGCCTGGTTGAGATATATTCTTTGTAGCGTTATCAGTGTGTGAAGGAACTTTGCGATGTAAGCAATACCATACAGCTCCTTTCACGAAGGACAAGGCAAGTGAGTGAACATAACTGGCATATGAGCCCGGCAAGTCACTACTGGAACCGCCGGGCAGATGCACAAAGAAAATTACCCCTGCCCCTTCTTCAGTTGCCACGTAAACTAATCGTGATGGAGGAATTTTGATAAAAATCACTATATTTAATTTTATCAGGAATCTCCGTACACGCATCTCTATTTTTCGCTCTTTGTGCATCCGCGGCCTCACTTTTGTTATTTACTGCGAACACTCGTCGACGTATGAAATGCACATAAAATGTTGGCCGTAAAATTTCAAAGAAAAGAGGCCACTCTATAAGACGGACCTAAGTGTACACGGGAAGAGAGCAAGAAAAACATATCCTAAGGAAACAAGGTGGAAATATGGACTGGATAGATCTGGCTCAGGATATGGGCAAATGGCGGTCTGTTGGGAGCAGGGTAACGAACCTGGTTCCACAACATCGGGAATTTCTTCACTGGCGCAGTAAATTATTAACTTCTCATCTCTTATCAGGCCACAACCACACGCGCACATTTTCGTTGTTGAAGAATTAAATTTTCCTCGATGTTCAAAAAAGTTTGTGAACTTTCACATTTTGGCAGGAAGGCGGATGAGATGATATTAAAAGAGTCTTAAAGAATACGGCGGGCGAGTTTGGCTTCAGTTCATATAGTTCAGACGACGGGCTCTAGTAATTACAGATATCGTACAAGACGACGAACAGATGGATGGACGGACGGACGGACAGACAGACGTACGGACGGACGGACTGATGAACAGGATAGATACGTAGGCAGATGGGCAGGTAAGACAGATAAGATATATAAAAAGACGGATGAATCAGCTTATGTTACAAAAAAATTATATTCTTCCGTAGCTTATAAATACAATTTCCCGCTCGCCATGGCGACCACAGGCGGGCTCCAACATGTTTTGAAGAAGCGTACCGCAGATATATCGGAGAATGCCCAGTAAACAAAATGGCTGCAGACCTGGATACCCGAGCAGATTCATACTTGTGCACTATCACATGTACTGTTTCAATGTTTACGGAAAGCTCTCAGTATACAGGTAGAGACGGTATGTAAATATTTCTTGTTCCTTTTCGCCCTTCAGTTGACAAAATCAATTTGACTTGGCTTAAATGTGGGAATGGATTTCTCAGTCCCTGATAATGCCCTTGCAGTGCACTTCACTCCGTCATTTAGAACCATTACAAATCAATAAGGAAGGTAAACGAGCGGCCGGATTCCCATTCTTACGAGAGATCTAGCAAATTTTCTCTTCTAAAATCGCTTACAGAATACCCCGATTGATTCCCACGTTACCTAGTAACTCCCTCTCAGTTGAAGAGACTATTATAAAGCTTCGAAATGTGTAAGCCTGTGAAATGGGCAGAGGGACTCCTCAGCTACGTGTGAAATCGCCCCAGCATTTGTTCGGGGAGACATAAAATAAAACAATGAATACCCTCAAATACAAAAGCATGAATATCGGCCGAGATTATAAACCAGAACTTATTGCTCGCGGAGTATGATGTGGTATGTGTGATGTTCTCACCGTTGCTCCCACAGCATCAAACTGCCCTCTGCCTGCACCCACTACTGTCACAATTCCTACGGACTACAGACATAAGGATGTGTTACTACGCGCCAGTCTTGAAACACGATAAGCATTAAGAATTCCATAGGAGAGAGTATCCGGTGACACGTTTTCAATGCAAATACCAGCAGTACAACGTCAACACTCTATGCAATCAAAGAAGACCTGACCACAATAAAATTTCGATTCCCTGCAGGTGGATGAACTCTTCTCACCCTACGAAGTCCAAATTGGATCTGGACTCTCCCAGCCTCACATCCAACTGCATTATTTTTCCTCCACCAAAGAGTAAAACGGCGGGACGGTGAATCATTTCCTTATCTCCATCCACGGCCATGCGTAAGAACGCTTGGCGCAGCACGTCGGCTCATAAACCTGCAACCGTGACGGAACGCATATATTCAACACCACTAACGCTAGAGCTTATCAAGAGTTCTATTCAGTTACCGGCCTCGCAAGTGTTTCCTGAAATCCGCTCTAATGTCATCAACTTCTGGGTCTGCCAAGTTGCTGTCTTCCAAATAACATTCTCAGTACAGTCTCCACTTTACGAAGAAGCGCATTATGAAATTTTGATCGTAAGAACTTTTACGGGGTCCTTCTATTGTCACCACACCGAGAACGGCAGCTTTATCACATAGACAGCCGGCATCCACCGGGATATACCGTGACAACTGCGGTGCTCAGGATAGCGATAAAAGAAACGCACTGTATAATTTGCTTGGTCCGTCATCAGAATCCGAACTCTCTTATACGAGATCTTCCGAGGAAAATCAATACTTCGAAACAATTTAAGCTAAGAGAAAACATCACGAAGGCAAGAAACATGTTTCTTCTCTTACAGCTGTTGTTTCCTGAACATACAGTATTTGTCAATATATTTTGTAGTTCTTTAGATCATATGTAATAATTTGTTTTCACTGTTTGCAGCTTTAGTTTCTGACAATTATACTGTTATCTATTTCATCTGGCCATGTTTTCGGCCGCTAAAGAACGTAACCATAAGCTACAACTGCATGTTTATAGGAAACTGACTCACATTACGAGAGAAACTAGAATGAACCACGTGTAGGTGGGCACTGGTGCTATGAAATGTCGCTTCTCGCTCCAAGAACACTGGAAAGACCGGGTACTGCCGGTATAAATCTAGAGGTCTTTTAAGCAGCGCTCAGACGGCTACAACTCCAATCTTTAGGTGCATCACCCCCGTTGTGTTTTATGCAATTAGGAAAGGGTAGGTACGTCAAAACACAACTGTCTTTGTGTCCTGTTTGTTATGCCGACGACGACATGTTTCGGCCACTGTGGGCCATCTTCAGGCCACAAATATGTATAATGAGTGAAAACTATACAGTGCATGATCATTAAGCAGAGGTGCACATTCGAAACTTTCAACAAGATCTCGTCGTTTGGTTTATCCATATTGAACTAATAGTAAACCAAACGAAAAAGAGATCTCGTTGAAAGTTTAGAATATGCACCTCTACTAATGGTCTTACACTGTATAGTTTTTACTCATTATACATTTTTGTGACCTACAGATGGCCCACATTGGCCGAAACATGTCGTCGACAGCATAACAAACAGGACACAAAGACAGTTGTGTTTTGACGTACCTACCCCTTCCTAATGGCTACAACTCCACTTAGCATCCCTACAAATATTAGGTGAACTACATAAATTTTTATGTCTTCTCGTTTGTAACACCATTCATCCACCGAAGCGTCAAATGCGATTCACAACTGGCCGCTGCAGTCAACACAAGGCCATTCATTCCCAAACGTGGCTTCCGAAGACACGCCATGATGTCATTCAGTCAGCGTGGGCATGCACGGCCTTGAGTTTCGGGGCGACAGCAACCTCCGAGCACAATAATATGCTCATCTACGTGCTGCAGAATCATGAGACAATGACAGTCGCTCAGCTGGTCACGAATTATTACAACATTCACAAGAACGCACCACCGATCTGTGACCAAACTTCAGTACACTGAATTCAGTTCACCCTCTCACAGCTTCTTCTAAGACACTTTAATAATATTCCTCCCGTCTACGCCTTGGTCTCCCAAGCTGTCTCTTACCTTCACACTATGGATGTTCCTCCTACAATCTGAGGAGCCGGGGTACCGTAGTTGGTATAGCGACTAGACTACGGGCTGGAGGGTCCGGGGTTCGAATTCAGGTGGAAGTACAAGAATTTTTTGTTTCTACAAACCTTCCATCCCTGCTCTGCGACCTAGACAGCCTCGTTTTCCAAGGGTACCAAGGTTGTTTCCCGGGGGAAAGCGGCCGGGGCGTGAAGTTAACCATTCACCTCCATCTAGTGTCGAGGCTAAGAATGAGTGGACTTTTCTTAGTCTCTTCAGGACAGCCTTCCAACAAGCCACAACAGCCTTCTTCCAAGTACTGACCTACTCATCATCCACCATCTTCTCACCAAACTCAATGCTACATAACCTACGCAGGAATTATATAAGCTATGAATCAGTCACAATCTGTATTACCAGGCCTACAGCACTCCAATCCGCGCTTATAAAATCATATGACTGGCTGGCTTCTACGAACGTTGAGCTCTTCACTTTTCTGGGTTGTTGCGCAAGGCAGGTTTGTTTATTGCCGACATTTCGGGACAGCGTATCGGTCCGATTTCCAAGGGTCAAGATAACCAAGATCTTTTAAGATGAGAACGATATGCTGCACCGAAAAATCGGTGACAAACCGACCTGGCCCGCGCAACAACACGGAGAAGCGATTACCTCAACTATACAGTGGCTAAAATCTGAAGTCTCGCATTTTATACACGTCTTAGTCACGCAACCTTCAATGGTAAGGTAAACTGTGAACGATGGACTGAAAACGATGCGAAGCGTGCTGTCGCAATCACAGTCACGTGACCGTCCCTGGAGGAACTAGAGAAAAGCACGAACATCCTCCGTCAGGGTATTGCGCATACGCTGGAACTTCTGGAAGAGGAAGCAGGAGTGCTATGTGTTTAGCAAGTGCGTTATCATTTGGGTATTCTTTCGTGACCACGGCGTTAGTCAGTCTCTGGCCAGTGGAATTTCCAAGCGGAAGGCTAGGCGCAAGCGACTTGTACGTTTGGTCTTGTTATATACTCTCTCCGTCTCCAGTACGTACAGTGCTTGTCAAGACAACTGTACCTTATGTATACTTCCCTTGAGCATACAAGGTGACCTTCTAAAAACACACTCAAAACCTCTCTTCAACGGAATGTGGGCATAACGGAAACGTGTCTTTGACGGAAAACTTCTACAGTCCTGAAGATCCAAGCTTCAGGTACCTGTATTAAACGAACCTGACTGCGATGGGAAAGAAATTGGTCCCTCGCGGTTCCGTTACGGACAGGTTTCACCGTGCTTCGCTGTTACATTACCACATTCCCATGTAAAGGTAAAGGTAAAGTAGTCCCGTTACAGGCCTGGCATGGCCCAGAGGGTTCCACGAAGTTAAGGTTCCCAGATTACATGACAACGGCACAGGATGGTGCTAAGGTTGTCAGCCCTACGCACCGGCCGCCTTTACCCCCAGGAAATGCTCCTGGTACTCATTTCTGTTACAGGCTGAGTCGACCCCAGGGCCATAGTGCGATCGGAAGGATTATGTCAATGAAAAATTCCAATGACACCATCGGGAATCGAACCCGCGACCTTCCGATTTGCAGCACAGCACCTTAACCGCCGTGCCACCGCCACATTCTCATGTACCTAACACAAATCGTCTACTATTTCCTCACTCGTCGTCGGCAATTAAAAGGCATAAATGACTGAAGTGGCATATCTTGATACCATGTTCCATGAAAATCCTTCAGGGATTTAAACGCATTTAAAGAGATAACGCAAGGGCAATCATTTTAAAATTGAAACGCAACTTCCTGTTTCGATTAACTCACCAAGACCACAAACACATACTGTAATAACCTGTGCAAATGGATACTTGCAACTTCTGGTTGAGACACAGAGAGTGAGTCTTTCAAAACATTCGACCCCTAAAACACAAGCGCAGGGTCTAGCAGCGGCGAAATAACGATCACTGGAAGCAAAGCTCGAGTGGAATGCAGACGTTCAAACTCTGACGTAATGCGCCTATTGCACACACTGAAAACGCAGCACCGTACAAGCGTGTTGGGCTCACAGGCAATGAAATGCGAATTTCTACGTACGTACGGGGGAAAGGGTAATTTTCGTCACCGCTGAGGACTCCATACCAAGAACTCCGAGTTCTTTTTCATTAAATCTGATATGCGTCTCAGCAAGAAACTGCTACTACACAAGCCGACCACCGAAAGAGGACCCACGGATCCACCCGCAACACGTCTGCTTTGAGCTGTTACACTCGCCCCTCCGGTCTTTCTGACATTCGGCTCACAGGACTACTGCTAGTGATAATCACGTGATAAGAGCTTTGAGTTGTACAAACAGGCCAGGGGGTCTGGAGTACAGCAACAGTCAGAATACGGGGTAGCTCCGACAGCCGCCATTCTTGCCATATGTGAGATTTTTTTCCGTGGCCTCAATATGCAGCCGCGATCCGATGGAATACACGTATTAACTGCTAATGTCTGCCACACCCAGTGGGGAACGAGCACTGCAACCCGGCAGTCCGTATTTCATCTGAACAATGCACCACGCAAGTTTACTCCACGATTTTAGGCCCGTTCGCAACATTTCGAAAAGGGACTGTTATCTTCGTCATGCCTGCCCATCTACCCCTGCGCCCGTCCGCATGGAATAACACGGTTCCCACTGGCTGGGTTTTCATGAAATTTGGTATATCAGTATTTTTATAAAATCTGTCGAGAAAATGCAAGTTTCATTAAAACCTCACAAGAAGAGCCGGTACTTTACACAAAGACCTATGCACATTTATGACATCATCTCGCTGAATTCTTCTTAGAATGAGAAATGTTTCAGACAAATTTGTAGAGAACGTCGAAATACACATTTTGTGTTCCGTTAACGTTTTTTTTTTTTAAAAATCGTGCAGTTTATGACGTAATGTGAAAAATATATAGAGCCAGACAGGCCACATGACACTAAAATACGGGGCTACAGCCACACACTCAGAATATGTATTACTTGTTACTCTTACACGGCAACAATGGTTACGCAAACGCGCCTCTATGTTACGTTTATACGTCCACTGCCTGTCTTATTTTTACTTCACTGTAGTTTTTTTTTTTTGTTATCTAGAGTAAGGATGGGCAGAACAGAAAGGTGTGTGGTAAGTTAATGGGTAATGTACGCAGATAAATAAGAAGGCGGTTAAACGGGAAATTTTGCACACCGACAGTTTAAATGGCAGACGTCAGGACAGAATAATAAGTTTGATCTTGAGCCTTAGACAGCTGTTTCCCAAACTTTGTAGACTCGACAGTTCTTTGGTCTGATTTTTAACTCCACATCAGGGGTGAGAGACGCAAACACAGGAAGGTCACGACCAGAGCTGCCTCAAGATAAGCGGTTGCATCCGACAGACAGGGGAGGGCTCGCTAGCACCTCGTTCAACAACAGTACAGTGCCCACAAAAACCAAACTTTGCGCCGTCTTCTGACGTTCATCGTACTAACCAAACCGGTAAACATTACGTAACACTATTTGAAATTACATTCCGTTCTTGGCATTGCATTTGTATATTACTGCATGAAAATGGCAGAAACAGGCGCTATTTTTCCATGAGGGCCGCGGGCCCAAAGAGTTCTTGAAATGTCCCTGGTCATGACTGTTCTAGTCCGTTATTACAACAGAAATTTGAAGAATATTAGAAATGTCAGACTTCCACCAAAAACAAACCAACAGTTACTTCAGTCCCTCAACTTAATGTACCACATACATTCGAACCCGGTTATAACGACATCGGTTTATGAGACACCTCGTCTATAGCGTCAGATGTTCTGTGCTACCAATTAATTCCTCACTGTTAACTATAACATTACAATCCTCGGTTATGACAACATTCGTTTATAACGTCACAAAATATTCAGTCCCTTTCATAACATAACCGAGTTCGACTGTGCTAGGATCTTTTTGGCTCCTATGCCAGACTCACTGATGGACCCTGTCGTGCCTGAGAGATACATGGCTACTTTTTATCAGATTTTTGTAAACAGGCTTACTTTTCAAAGAACGCCGTTTATTTACACTTTTTGTTTGAATTCTCGCAAACACGTCAGAATAATGGTTGGCGCTCAGTTATAGCAAAAAAAAAAAACAGTAACTGTAAGGGGCCCGTGGGCCCTGATGCTTTGCCATACAGTAATTTGTCCGTAAACAGTACGAGGGTGTGCTCAGAAGAAAGTTGGACACCCCCCACCCCCCCCCCCCCCCCCCCCCGCCCACATCCACACCCACACAGCCCCCCCTACCCCCCCCCCGCCCCACACACTCCGTCCACCACCCCACCGC
>Ga0123354_10019823_pt1 | contig 10563 bp, 2 predicted proteins | sample TergutLab28metaG_2_FD_97872 | JGI IMG/M metagenome (GOLD analysis project Ga0123354, IMG submission 97872) | Labiotermes labralis P4 segment gut microbial communities from Petit-Saut dam, French Guiana - Lab288 P4 | ecosystem: Host-associated > Arthropoda: Insects > Digestive system > Gut ...
TCGGAATAGATTGGGTAACCTTGGATTTTGCTGATATTCCCACAACCAGCGATGCAACATGGGATGCCGTAACCATGAATATTAATGCTTCCGGTTACCGTTTGCCCACCGAAGCCGAATGGGAATATGCAGCAAGAGGTGGAAACCGGAGTCAGGCACTACAAGGTCTCGGGCTCGATTTCTATTTTTCCGGCAGTAATGACATTAATGAAGTAGGATGGTCTCAAGAGAATAATGGAAATTTCGGCACAGCTACTTGGGGAACCAAGCGGGTTGGGCAGCTTTTGCCCAATGCTCTTGGTTTATATGATATGTGTGGAAATCTGTGGGAATGGTGCTGGGATAGGTATGTTACTCCTTATCCTGCCATTCCGCTATCTGATCCTACGGGACCTCTTACTGGCGGCCGTACGTCTCGTGGCGGCGGATGGGGCGGTGACGTTGCGAGCGTGGTGTACCGCGATCCTAGCGGCTCCGATCCTTGGTCTCGCAACCAAAACATCGGCTTTCGTGTGGTTTGCACAGAAGCTGTAATGATAAACGGCGTACGCTGGGCACCCTTCAATGTGGATGAACCCGGCACTTTTGCTGAAAGCCTTGAAAGCCATGGCTTGTTGTACCAATGGGACATACCTGTTGGATGGAGCAGTGTTGACCCCATGGTAAGTACTCCTACCGGCGCTACTTGGAATACCACCGCATCAAGCAATGCAAGATGGTTGCCCGACAACGACCCCAGCCCATCCGGTTATCGCGTGCCGAGTGATGTAGAACTTAATAAACTTCTAGCAGCTACATTCGTAACAAAAAGTAACGTGACAACATTAAACGGCGTATCCGGAATATGGCTTACCGATAGAGGTGCCGATGGCCTCGGCAACGCCGGAAATGCAATTTTTCTGCCCGCCGCTGGCTATCGGAGCTACGACGTTGGCGCGTCTCACTACGTTAACGAGGAAGGCTACTATTGGAGTAGTAAAGCGTACGGTGCTACTACTGCGTGGTCGATCTTCTTCTATAGCGATTTTCCCTCTAGCACAATAACTTTGGCATTCCAACCTAAGCCCTTCGGTTACAGTGTGCGTCCGGTTACAAAAACATGTGGTATCTACGATATTTCTATGAAACGTGTAGAAGGCGGCACATTTCACTTAGGCTCAGCAACACAAGACTCTGAGATTCCCGTAGCGTCTGGTGCCCAAACATGGACAGGTAACCGCACTGTAGAAATAAGCACTTTCTACATGAGCGAAACCCCAGTTACACAAGCACAGTTTTGGGAAGTTATGGGTGCAAATCCTTCTAATTTCCAAGGCAGCACAAACATTGCTTTCGAACCTGCCGAATGTAAACCTGTGGAAAGGGTTAATTGGTACCATGCCATTGCTTTTTGCAACAAATTGAGTTTATTGGAAGGCAAAACACTTGTATATAACGTAGATGGAATAGATTGGGCGACCTTGGATTTTGCTTCTATCCCCACACTTAACGATATAACATGGGATGCCGCAACCATAGATCTTAATGTCAACGGTTACCGTTTGCCCACCGAAGCCGAGTGGGAATATGCAGCAAGAGGCGGAAACCAAAGTTTTGCAGTACAAGGCCTCGGACTTGATTTTTATTATTCCGGCAGTAATACAGCCGGAGATGTAGGGTGGTGGCAAGGTAATAATGGAAGTGCCAACACATTTTATAACGGAACCAAACCGGTTAAGCTGCTTTCGCCCAATGCTCTTGGTTTATATGATATGAGCGGAAATGTGTTTGAATGGTGTTGGGATCGATATGTGGCTACTTATCCTGCTTCTCCGTTGCTTGATCCTACGGGGACTCCTAATGTCACTTTAACTGATCGTGTTTACCGCAGTGGTGGCAGTAGCAGTGCTGGGGTTAGTCAGCGCGTGTCAACTCGCAACAGTACCCAGCCTGGGAATAGCAGTACGCTTATTGGCTTCCGCCTGGTTTACCGTTCACAATAGGCCGGTTGGTGGCAAGCAGGCGAACAACGAAAATATTAATAACGTTCTTTGACATCTTGGTTTATACGCTTAAAATAGAAATGAAGTTTTTTACAACAAAAACTGCCTGTTTTTAAACAAAAACTGCAAAAACTTGGAAAAAACTGCATCTTTTGAACACTTTTTAACATGCTGATTATTAGAAAAATAATTTCAAAAAATAGAATTTTGAATGAAAACTTTTATATTTTCGCGGCGTTATCTTGAACCATGATTTTCATAAGATGAACAAGATTGCCAAGATTAAATAATCCTGCTAATCCTGGTAATCTTACTAAAATCTCGGTTCAAAACTTTTTTAAAACTATTACAATGAGAAGTAAAAATCAACCTCCGAGAGCCACATTCGAAAGTATGTGGGCAGCAATAAAAGAAAACGCTCAGATCATAAAAGAAAACGAGCGGGAAAGAAAAGAATATGAGCGACTGCTGGAAAAACAATTCGCCGAAAATGAACAGCGAAGAAAAGAAGACGAACAACAATGGCAAGAGTTTCGCGATTCCATGAAAGCCATGCAAAAAGAACTTGGCGGAGTAGGAAATTCTAACGGCGCAGTAGCAGAATCGTACTTTGTAAATAGTTTTACCAAAAGTATGGAGTTTGCTGGACAAAAGTACGACGGCATTGATTTCGGTTTAAAAAGGAGAATTAAAAGTCTTAACCTTCAAGGCGAGTACGACTTGTTGCTCTACAACGGCACCTCGGTAGTAATCATCGAAATAAAGTACACTGCAGAGGCAAAGCATGTAGGGTGGTTACTTAAAGAAGCGGCAGTATTTAAACAACTGTTTCCCCAATACACAAATTTCGACTTGTATCTTGGCATGGCAGCCCTTCACTTTAAGGAAGGCGCAGAAAAAGAAGCTATCAGTAATGGCGTTGCCATCATCAAGCAGGTAGGAGAGAATATGGTGATTTTTGATGCACATTTAAAGGTGTTTTGAGAATTAGGAATTGAGAATTAAGAATTAGGAATTCCCCCGTTCGGCAGCAGCTCTGCCGCCATCGTTCAGGAAATAGATCCACCCCCTAACCCCCGCCAGCGGGGGAGAGTTGTGGGTTGGCTTCTGCGTGCTTTTAAAACAATTTCCCATAAGCGTATAAACCCACCTCCATACCCCACACCTCATACCTCACACCTCATACCTCATACCCCACACCTCATACCTCACACCTCACACCTCATACCTCACACCTCACACCTCACACCTCATGAATAATTAATTAATATCAACACAATGAAAAAGTACAAACTCATTTCTTTAACTTTTATGCTGCTGTGTAGCTTTACAGCACATTCGCAAACCTGCACCGCGCCCTGCCCTGATTTTACAGACTTGTACGGTCCGTGTATAGAAGCATTTTATGGCAACACCCGAAGTCCATATATTGATACGGGTCTTGTTTACGGGCTGAACACGCCTCCCAACAGTACCAGTCGGCATACGTTGATTACAGAACAGGGTATAGACCCCAATACCGGCCCCGGCGGGTTGCAATTTTTGCCTCCCGGTGAATCCCGGGTCATTAGGCTTGGAAATGCTCGCGTTGGCGCCGAAGCCGAAGCAGTGCGTTTTACTTATACGGTAAACCCGAACAATGCACTGTTGGTGCTTAAATTTGCAGTGGTCTTTCAAGATCCGGATCACCATTTTATACATCAGCCGCGTTTTATAGTGCGCGTTACAGACACTAACGGCCGTTTGGTGGAAGAGTGCGCTGAGTATGACGTAACCTCAGCCGGAGATATCCCCGGCTTCCAAACCTTTCAACCGAATGCTAATGCTACTCCCGTTCGCTGGCGAGACTGGACGACTATTGGTTTGGATTTGATGAGATTCGCCGGAAGAGATGTGCGGGTAGAATTTATTACTTACGACTGTGTTCTTACAGCACATTTTGGGTATGCCTATTTTACAGCTACGTGTATGCCCCTTTCTTTCGAACATGGCTGTAACCTACCAATTAAAGTTTCTGCACCCGAATATTTTGATTCTTATCTTTGGGACAACGGCGAAACAACCCGAGAAACCACCCGCAATGAAATACCCGAAAGCAATATATGGTGCAAAATTACTTCGTTTACCGGATGTCAGTTTACGATGACTGCCACTATTTCCGACACGGCGGTAAAAACAATATCTCCTATAAGGGATACCGTTTGCGAGGGACAACCTTATACCGATAATTATTTCAACCTGCCACCGCAAAATTTGGGCGAACATGTATATTATCATTCAATTATTGATATAAGTGGTAGCAACTGCGTGGAACACATTATAGAGCTAACTTTGACTGTAATAAAGCAATATACCCATTTTCAAGCGGCAATTTGCCAAACAATGGATTACATTGACTTAGACAACGGTTTTAATGTCATTCAGCCGATGCCGGGGGTGTACCGAGATACGGTATGGAGGGAGAAATCTGGAAAATGCGATCTCTACAATGTGTTGGAACTCACCATAAATCCGGGCTTCTTTTTGCCCGTCATAGTGGGAGAAACTTCGCCCTGTTCCGATGAATTGGAAATTTACTCTTTCACCAACGCGGGACAGCTAACGTTTTTTGAATGGATATTTCCCGAGAATGCTGTGGTGGTTAGAGGTAACACACGCACCCCGCAAGTTACGCTGTATTTTAAGGACAATACTTCCGACGTAATTGAATTGTACGCCCGAAACGGTTGCGGCTTTGGCACCGCAGAACTGTTGATAAACCCACGACAGTCGTACCATACTATCCATAGGAAAACAGCCTGTCAGGGCGACGTATTCAGCGAATACGATTTTAATCTTGGTGTGCAAGACAGCGCTGGCTTTTTTGTGTATGAGAAGCATTTAACCTCTGTGCTGGATTGCGACAGTACGGTGCAATTGATATTGCAAGTACTGCCCAAGCCCATCGTGCGCATTGAGCCTCAAGACGCTGCAATTTGCGCTGTGGGAGATCCCATCACGCTTGTTGCCGTAATGAACGATAGCGTGGTTAATATTCCTGATGATGGCAATGCGCTGATGCTTTACTTTCACAACAACTGTAATTTGATTTTCCATTGGAATACAGGCGACAACACCAGCAGTATTACCGAAACTCCATCAACATCAACCCTTTACAGTGTAATCGTAACCGACACCTCAGGCGGCTGTTGGACTCAGGCAGAGCAGTGGGTGATTGTAAATACGGGCGATCCGATAACTATCTATGATACTATCTGCTACGGAGAGACTTACACCAATTATGGCCTCAACGCAACCACGGCGGGTGTGTATCCGATTACCATAACGAAAAGCGGCTGCACCATAGAGCTTAATGTAAATCTATACAGGCATCCGCAAAGCGTTCACTACATTACAGGCGAAGCTTGTGAAGGCGAATGGTTTTCGCAAGACGGCTTTCACATTGCGCTGTTTGAGGTAGGAATTTTCCGCGATACGGTGCGCTTTATCAGCCACACCGGCTGCGACAGCTTAGTAATGCTGGAGTTTATAGTGCATCCTGCAGAGGGGCTTTCATTGCGCGACACCGTTTGCCAAGGCGATCCGTACGGCAAACACGGCTTCAACCTGCCTGATCAAAACATTGTGGGCCACTTTATCCATACCAGAATGGAGAAAACCGCGCACAATTGCGACAGCCTCATAACCCTGCGGCTAACCGTGAACCCGACAATTACCAACATGATCAGCGATGAAATAGCATTCGGCGAAACATACAATAAATATGGCTTCCATATACAGAATGTAAAAACTGCTATTACGAGAACGAACTATGAGAAAACTATTTTTGGCTGCGACAGTATCGTGATTTTGAATTTGAAGGTTAATTCTACTCCTGCCCCCGACGTTTTTGCTCAGGTAGCTACCTGCTGGGACAGCACAGCTATTAACATCGTAAAACTCCTTAACGAAGACCCTTGCGCCACCCCAAGCATTGCCATCATAGACGATGGCAAGTTGGGTGCCAATGTTACTGCTACGGATAGCCTCATTGTGTATAGATACGCCAAAGTAACCGATAAGCCGGTGCTGGGGCGCGATACCATTGAATATACCCTTAATTGTGGAGGAACTGCGTTGAATGGGTTGTTGTTTATTAACGTAACAGAATGCCCGGATAACATCACCCACATTGACTGCTGGGACGACCCCGATGCCTTCGCATGGGCTATCCGCGAAGCATGGGCAAGCACAGAAGACGACATCTGTACCTACCAAACCCCAATCATCGGGGATTTGGACGGGGATGGCATTCCCGAAATCATCGTGCCACGTATAAAAGACACCGGTGCAGGAACGGGTAGCGACCCTGCAAATCGTCAATTTGAAGGCGTTTACGTGTTCTGGGGACACGACCGCTCCAACCCGAGTCTCATCCCTACAGTAGTGGGTACTTTCCAAAGTCAGGCTATTGTCATTGCCAAAGCGAAAATAAACGGCGGACCCGAGCAAGCGTTCTTCGTAATGCTCGAATTGGAACACGGACAACTAACCGCCTATTCTCCCGATCCGAACGTTACACTCACTGCCAACGACTGGTTGTGGCAGGCAGAACCCATTAAGGGTTATAACAAGAGCAATATCAACTTCATCGGCATCACCGACTTCGACAATTGCGGAACGCCCGAAATATACTGCGGAAACCTTATCTACGACGCGGCTACAGGAACACTGCTGAAAGAGGAGGATCTGAACTTCAATGTAGGAGGCTCTACATGGGAAGGCTTCAATGCCTATAACAGCATCGCTTCCGATATAAATAACGACGGATCGCCCAATTTGGTGGCCGGCACCCATGTGTATAAAGTGCACATTAACGACAGGATAGATAAAACGAAAAACTTCCTGGAAGTCATTGATTCTATTCCGCCTGTAAATATCGGTGGCGGAAGAACCGTGAAAGACGGATTTACCACCGTAGCAGATATTGACGGCGATGGATGGTTGGATGTTATCTTCTTACGGTCTCTTTATGACATGGGTGTTTCCAACCCTACGGCAACCGGATCCGGAGACTCATGCGTACTCGTAGTATGGAGTCCTAAAAAAAGAGAACTGCTTGGATACAAAGTAATTGCCTCGCACTACGGTGACTTTGGCGTGCCTTTCATTGCCGATGTGGACAACTGCGGACAATTGGAAATTACCTTTACCACCACCATTAGATTTCAAACATGGCCTATCATAACAGAATCGGGTCGTATTGAATCTTACCGCTGGACAGAAGCCAACGGACTGGAACAGGTATATATGGTAACAACCTCCGATAACTCCGGAACTACCGGCATCACTGCCTTCGACTTTAACCAGGACGGCAAAGTAGAGTTGGTGTATCGCGACGAAACCCACCTGCGCATTATGGAAGCAGTACCCCCTGTTTTCCCTGCTACAGTTGGGCACTTTAGAAACCTCGAAAGTTTCCCCACCACCTCCAACACCGGCTTCGAAATGGCAGTTATTGCCGATGTGGACGGTGACGGCGCCGCCGAAATCATCGTAGTGGGTGGCGATGTGAGTGTGCCCAAGGCATACGCCGGCAGACTCCGCATCTACAAATCAGGCAACCAATTTCCATGGGCGCCCGCGCGTCCCGTGTGGAACCAATATATGTACCACGTGGTACACATTAACGAAGACCTTACCGTGCCGCAATTCCCAATGAATCAGGCAAAATACTTCCCCAATGGAAAACAGCCATTCAACAACTTCCTGCAACAGCAAACGTGGCTCAATCAGGAGGGCGATCCATACACTCCAATGGCGGACATTGTATGGGAGGAGGACCCCACATTCCGCATGGATGGAAACAACGCCATCATCTATGGCTGTATCAGAAACGACGGCGATGTGGCATTGCAAACACCTATATACATAACCTATTATAAAAACGATACCCTGCCGGAAAACTTCGGGACAAACTATATCCGCACCTCTTCTTTCGACAAGATTTTGATGAAAGACAGTGTATGGTGTTTTACCGATACGCTGAAAAATTTTAGCGACCTCGGCGCCATGAACACCATTTGGGTAAGTGTGAACGACAAGGTAGGTATTTATCCCTACCAGGCGCAGTGCGAGATAGACGGAAGAAGAGAGATGGAAATACCCCCACCCCCCCACTTCGACACCATCAGCCAGCAAATTGTTACCTGCTGGGACAGCACAGTCATTAACATACAGAGACTTACCACATACCCTTGTGCAACCGTTTCCTACCTTTTTGCTATCGATGATTCCAAGTTGGGCGCTACGATAGTTAATGCTACCGATAGCACCATTGTGTATTATCCCCATGATTTTGGCAGAGATACAATAAAATTTACGATTACGTGTAATGATATGGATATAGAAGGGTTGTTGTTTATTAGTGTAACAGAATGCCCGGATAACATCACTCAAATTGACTGCTGGGACGATCCCGACGCCTTCGTATGGGCTATCCGCGAAGCATGGGCAAGCACAGAAGATGACATCTGTACCTACCAAACCCCCATTATCGGGGATTTGGACGGGGACGGCATTCCCGAAATCATAATTCCGAGATTTTTGTCTAAAGGCGCCAATCCGGAAGACCGCCGCTTTCAGGGGCTTTACGTGTATTGGGGATACGACAGGGATAATCCAAGTTATATCCCTACTCAGGAAGGTAGCTTCCAAAGCCAGGCAATTGCCATAGCAAAAGCTACCATTAATAATACAAAACAGCCATTTATCGTGATGATGGCGGTAGATGACGGTCGCTTATACGCCTACTCGCCCGATACGATTCACAAAACAGAGGCTGATGCCCGTTTGTGGAGCGTGATTGACAGCGAACTGCCCATAGGGTACAATTCCAACAATATCAACTTTATATCTATCGCCGATTTCGATAACTGCGGCGAGCCCGAAATATATTGCGGCAACATGATTTACGACGCTACCAACGGAAGACGCCTCATAGATGGCGGAACAGGCAAAAACCACGGATACAGTACCTGGGAAAGAGTAGCCAAAGTATTCAACTCCATAGCTTCCGATATGAATAACGACGGAAGCCCCGATTTGGTGGCTGGAACCACCGTATATAAAGTGAACATTGACCGTACCAACCCCAGCAACAACAGCTTGGACACCCTCGCCTTTATTCCGCCTGTTAACATTGGAGGCAATCGCTACGTGCGAGACGGTTTTACTACAGTGGCCGATATCAACGGAGACGGATATTTGGATGTCATCTTTATACAATCTCTTGTTGACCAAGGAACTACAAACTCATCAGCCACCGGCACCGGCGACTCTTGCGCATTAGTGGTGTGGGACGTAAAAAATCAGGCGCTGCTGGGCTACAAAGTAATTGCCTCGCACTACGGCGACTTTGGCGTGCCCTTCATTGCCGATGTGGACGGATGCGGACACTTAGAGATCACCTTTACCACGACCATTAACTTTAACGCGGTATTTCCTGCCCCCGCAGGCCGCATTGAATCTTACCGCTGGACAGAAGCCAACGGCTTGCAACGTGTATATGTGAAAGAAACCACCGACCACTCCGGCACCACCGGCATCACCGCCTTCGACTTTAACCAGGATGGAAAGGTAGAATTAGTGTACAGAGACGAAACCAACTTGCGCATCATGCACGCCGTGCCCACCGCAGGAGGCACTTTTGAAGACCTCTACACCTTTGCTACCAACTCTAACACCGGCTTCGAGATGGCCGTGGTGGCAGACGTGGACAACGACGGTGCCGCTGAGATCGTAGTAGTAGGCAGAACCGCGCCGAATGCGCCCGGAAATCCTGCTTACACAGGACAACTCCGCATCTACAAATCAGGCAACCAATTCACATGGGCACCCGCGCGACCCGTGTGGAACCAATATATGTACCACGTGGTACACATTAACCAAGACCTTACCGTGCCGCAATTCCCGATGAACCAGGCAAAATACTTCCCCAACGGAAAACAGCCCTTCAACAACTTCCTGCAACAGCAAACGTGGCTCAATCAGGAGGGCGATCCATACACCCCAATGGCAGACATTGTATGGCATGAAGGTCCCCCAACATTCCGCATTGATGGAAACAACGCCATCATCTCCGGCTGTATCAGAAACGACGGCGATGTAGCATTGCAGACTCCCATATATATTACTTATTATAGGAACGACACGCTGCCGGAAAACTTCTCGACAAATTATATCCGCACCTCTTCTTTCGACAAGATATTGATGAAAGACAGTGTTTGGTGTTTTACCGATACGCTGAAAAATTTTAGCGAGTTCGGCGCCATGAATACCATTTGGGTAAGTGTGAACGACAATGCAGGAGTTTATCCTTACCAGGCGCAGTGTAACGTGAATGGCAGATACGAACTCCCTGTAACGTTTGACATATGCGAATTGATACCGCCCACGCTCACCGGCAGCCAGGAGTTCTGTGAGTTTGCCACTGTAGGCGATCTTAATACCGGCGGCGCGAACGTGAACTGGTATGCTGATGCTACGGGCGGCGATCCATTGCCTGTGGATGAAGTAATCAACGATTTGATTACCTCAGGCA
>Ga0123354_10019826_pt1 | contig 10561 bp, 6 predicted proteins | sample TergutLab28metaG_2_FD_97872 | JGI IMG/M metagenome (GOLD analysis project Ga0123354, IMG submission 97872) | Labiotermes labralis P4 segment gut microbial communities from Petit-Saut dam, French Guiana - Lab288 P4 | ecosystem: Host-associated > Arthropoda: Insects > Digestive system > Gut ...
CAAACAGCCTCATATAAAAAATGGATACATGTGGTTTTCTCTCAACCAGTAGATCAGTCGGAGCATGAAGCTGGAAAAACTTCTAGTGTGGTGCTAAAAATGAGTGAAATCTCCCTAAATATACTGAAAGTGAAATATTTAAACGGCTGAGGCTGTGGCTGTCCTAGAGGGTAGGACGGTCGAGCCCTGAGGGAGCGCGGAGGTATTTAAATGCCGTCCTAAATGGTAGGACGCAAGAGCTGTAAAGGTTAATATGCTACAATGACATAATAAAAAAGGTAAAGTGATCCTGTTACAGGCCGAGTGTGGCCCACAGGGTGGATAGAGGTATAGCTCTACTCTTCCATGACCGTGGCACTAGAAGGGGGTGAGTGGTCAGCAGCACGCCCCGGCCGCACTTTACCCCCGGAATAGACCTGGTACCAAATTTACAGGAGGCTGGGTGGGCCTCCAGGGCCAGTATGGATGGGCTGAAAATCTCGTCCCCACCGGGATTCGATCCTGGACCATCCAGCCCGTAGTCAGTCGCCATACCGACTGAGCTACCCAGCCCACACTCTGATATAATACTCTTAAATAACCTACAAATGAAACAGTGCTCAATGAACTAAGGCAGTGCAATTGATGCTGTGTGCATCATGGATTGTCACTTATGATCCCCAGGATCATTTATCAATTTTGCAGGCGAAAGGTATGATCAAGTAAAGCGAAGTAAACAGGTCCCACTGCCATGCCATGCATAAAGATAGAACACTCTGTCTCTATCTTTTGTACTCTGCTCCATCTCATTTTAATGGTCACCAACTGCACAGATTTTGTGTTCCCACTATACCAATTACAGCACTACAGCTGAACAACGCAGTGACCTGATTGCAACTTGTAATTCAAACTTCTTCTCCGAACTCCATGTCAAAATTAAACTGAGCAACCATAACATTAATTAATTAATTAATTAGCAAAGGTAACAGAAACACAGGACCACTTAGCAATGAAAAGAAAATGATTGTTAAGACAACAAGGACAATGAAAATAATTTTATGTCAGAGGTGAATCACAGCTACTTGCACTGACATGAATTAAAAAACTGGTACTTTATAATATGCTTATACAGTGAAGCCATCAGTGCAAACTGCATACCAGCCACATTCCAAACACAGATGGTATACCAAAGAGCACATAATGTACAGTACCTATAAGATGAAGCTTTAAGCAAGTCAGTAAATTGAAATGCCATACACTACTGTAATACACCAACTGTTACATTGAGAACATTACATGTGTTTGAGAATAGAATAAATATTAATATAAAAATTCTTTACAAAGATAGTCCTGGACAGCCCTCTCAAATAGTTCCACAATTGCACTGCGTTCCGCATCTGACGCTGCTATAGAAATCTCATCCTTCAGCCAAGAAATCCACAATGCTGAAAACATACAAGAATGTAGATATGTAAGATACACATTTCAAATGCACCACATGTTCGACAAAATTACAGTAAAACAAATATGATATGACACAGGCAAAATTGTTGAACCTCCATAATCTCTGAAGCTGAAAAAGTGTCATTAAAATTAGATAAGAACCAATCATATAAATGCTGTTTATTCTAAACCAATTTCAAACTGTTCACAATTTAGTACGCTCAAAATATTGTGTTATATGTATATATGGCTTAACAGCATATAGTACAGCTGCTCTGACATTATAATAAAACAACATGATAACAGTCAAAGTACAATCCTTTTATTTTTGGATTAACCATTTGTAAATTTTACTAGGTCTGTCTTACTGCTTGTAAAATCTGCAAAATTGCACATTGTCATATACATACTATATGTATATATCAAGCAAGTCTTCAGCCTCTCACTGACACACACACAATTAATTTTAAAGCTGCCCTCTGCACAACACAGTTTGTTGCTAAGGGACGCAGACAGTTCAAAGAGGGGGTAAAAAATTAGCCTGGTCTCTCAGCTCTGGAGGACAAAGAACTACATTACCATGGTATTAATAGAGTATAGGTAGTCATCTCAGTGCATGCCACAGAGGCACATGGGGGAGTGGAAATACAGCTCCACCCTCTCATAACCTCAGCAGATGATGGATGTGTCAGCTTCACTCCCTGGCCTCGTTACTTCTAGCAAAAGTGACCTCAGTACCATTTGAACAGAAGTCTGGATGAGTGCCAAAGCCAAGATGGATGTTCCGGGGAGGAAAGACATCTGTTGCCACTGCCCAGAACCAAATCACAACTGTCTGGATGTGCTGCCCATACACTAGTTACTACAGTGGCTCCCTATTACTATACGGATGGACAGTCCCCCCCCACACGCACGCACGGGCGCGCGCGCACACCCACACACACACACACACACACACAACCTTTAAGCACTTCAATCTGCCATGCCTGAGTTGAAAGTAAATCAATGTCACAGAGTAGTCATATCATTCGATTATTTGCGGTCTCTCTCCCCTGTTCATTAACCTAAATAATGATGAGCATACTGCTCTACATATTTCAATCATCACAGAAGTACGAAATGCGAATTAACATTCACACATGAGTAGCACTGACTTATAGAACATGTGTTGTCAGTACTCTGATGAGAAGAATGATAAAAAATGAAGACAGACAATGTAGGTAGGACATAGCATTCTGCCACATACATACAACCATCTTAACAATGAAAATACAGTATTGTATTCTGTGTGTACTGTTGATCCACAGGTTATTGTCAACAATATAAATTACTGAGTGTTGCACAAAATACTCTTATGGTGCACTTGATGCCAGCAACAACAAAAAAACATGCTTATGTCATCATGTAAAGTATCAGATATATTCTGTCTGATTTTAACCAAATCTGGAGTTCCTTGACAGATTTCTGTAAAAGTACTCAATATAAAATTCCACGGAAGTCCGTCCAGTTGGAACCGCACTTGTAGTGTCTAACCCCGGGTAACCTGTTCCCTGCTAGTCCATCCACCGGTGGACACTACTTGTTATAAGGTTCATAGTTCACTTCTTAACTCCTAGCGTAGTGCTGCCACCATGTCAACAATCTCATCATATTTACTGACCACTAATTCAATCTAACTATTCTGTATGATTTATTGGGATTCAAGGGTATTGTAAAGCCGCTTAAATAATTATTTCATTTATCTCAAATCTAAAATATATTCTAAAATACTAATTCTAATAAATAAAAGAAAATCAAAATAGCAATTTAGTTAATTTACAAATATGTTCAATGTCTAAACAATATCTAAACTAATCAGTTTAAATAATTGTCTCACCTCGTATATGTATATCTACTCGCGGGGTTTTTTGGAATTTAGACCCAATAAAATAAACTAAATAATAACCAAACTTGCTCGGCTCAAGGTTTATAAAATTTCTAATCCAGTCAACACAACTCACCTTGTATAAACAGAAGACAACTGTAGTATAACAGCATCTCAATCTCTGCTTTACACTAGTTCAATACAGTATGCACAATATAGTAATTTCTTCGATGTAGAGGTACATAGCGACCAGCAGCAATCGAAGTCGGCGAGTAATTTTAATTCAGCGAGGATGGATTTTCATACAGCAGGTATATATATAGAGGTGGACTGATGTGTCATCCATTCTTAAGAGTTTAACACACCTTGTAACATCACTATAGACTCTAACATATGGTTAAGGAGTAACAAACTGACAAAACATAGAGCTCGGTCATTTTCCAGAATATAGTGAACTACCTTCGATGCACTGAGTTCGCAAAAGTGCAGCTAGTGGCAAAGTTCCGGGTGGTTTTTATAAAACTAATTTCAACATCTGTAGTTGATGAAACTCAAATTTGATATTCACTACACACTCATATATGTGGACAGACAGACAGATGGACATGGCAAAGCTTTATGCAACCATGTGTACCAACAAAAGAAACAAAAATCAAAAGACAGTTTTGAAAGTTATGAAATAATTTATTTAATTTCACCTGGAATCAAAGTAATTTCATGACCTGGATCATGCCGCCAATGCTTGCAGATGTGTGACTTCATCAATTCATAAGAACTGTCTATTGGTATTCAAACTGGCACATACTGACACATACTGGCTGAAGGACAGCAGTGAGTGTGACTAAAATCTCACAAAACAAAATTTGGATTACAAAACATGTAAGGCACATGAGAAGCCTTAAAATAAAAACAATCCAGGCAGCATAAACAGAAATGTTATAAGAGTAACACACCATTTGAAATACAAATTTCCAAAGGTAACACTTTAAAATTTTATTTGGTAACCAGACAAAGTTGACTTGTTTCATACATTTTTGTACTCCCATGCAAGAAGAAAGTTGTGGACTACAAAATATTTTATTTACAAGAAAGGAAAAGTTCCCAGCTTGAATTACGTGTATGCAATAGTAATCAGCTCTGGCTACAGAAGCTGTGCTTATTAATGTAGCCACACCTGAATGTTTTAAATGATACTTCAGCAGCACTACGTCTGGATAAAGGATTATCAGATTCAATCATTACAAAACTCCTTAATTCATGAAACCAGGTACCTCTCTCGTCCATATAGGAAAGTATGTTGACTGTAATTTCAATTAATACACAACTAAAAAGTTTTTTGTCTCCCTACATCCTAACACACTGGCCAAGAACGGACTGTGCAACTACAAAAAAAGTGTCATTTATATCAATTTCACAGAATGCAAGGCTAGCATAGTCAGTACAATGACTAGGCTATGGTCTGGTAAATCCCAGGTTTGACTCCTGCCAGAGACAACAGACTTATCTCTGGTGCAAAACAGCCAAACTAGCTCTACAGCCCACCCAATCTCCTATTCAATGGGCATTGGGCTCTTTTTCCCCCCAGAGGTAATGCAACCAGGGCAGGAAGTTATCCACTCACATCCATCTAGTATCATGGTTAAGAAACAGTGAAGCTACAACTCTGCTCCCCCCACATGGCATGGAAAGGAACAACTTGACCATTTACAAATTTCAACAGTCGGTCAGCAAAAAATTTCTTTCTTGATACAACTCTAGTATCAATAATCATATAATTTTAACTTACAGTGCAGATGGTTTGTGACGTTCAGGTGATCGTGAATCGTGATAAACTCTTATAATAAAACCAACTAGATCCACCAATGCAAGCAGGACAGAACTCAGTTCCGTCCTGCTCGCAAGCTGTCAGCAAACCTGTATGACATATGCCGTTGCTGTGTGTACAGTGAGAAACTCCTGATGATGGACAGAGAAACTGCCCGAAACATGTAGAGTTTTATTCAGAAAATACATTTGAGAAATTAGTGCATCCAGTTGGTTTTATTATAAGAAGCGCAGATGGCATTATCTCATCACTGCATAACACAATTTCTTGATTGATATGGAAATGTTATGGGTACCAACTCATTTATGTTTTCAAACACAGTCACTGAGCTGTATTACGTCTGCTACACCAATATCTTTTGTGATGCTTTGTTTCAAGTAACATACAAAAGAATAAGAATAATTAAATATTTACCTGGGGTCAAGGGAAAGTGTCTGCTCATCATTTCCCTTGCTTTTCGAAGCTTTTCCATCTCCGCCATCTTCTGGAGAAGTTTTATGAGTTCTACGTAAGTGTTATAGTCATACGGATTTTGTTCAACCTGCAAACAGAACACATATCAAGAACAGTATTAGTAAAAGGGACAGTTCACCAAAGAACAGACCATGAAGGTCCAGAGGGGAAGCAGAGGTATAGTTCTACCATTTCTTTAACCTCTGAGCTAGACGACGGTCAGTGGTCAACACCACACCCCAGATATTTTACGTTCAGGAAAGAGATCCCGTACCCATTTTGAAGGAGCCTGGGTGGGGCCCAGGGCCAGTCTTGACAGGTGCAGAAAATCTTGCCCCCACCTGGATTCAATTCCCAGACAGTCCAGCCCCTAGCAAGTCACTATACTGATTACACTATCCCAGCCCACAGTAGTAGTAGCAGTAGTAGTAATTTTTTTTTTAAACTTATTACTTAAGCAAACATTTTCATTATATTCAAAATTTTGAAAACATCAAATTTTCACAACTGCTAACGAATATGCAACAGCTAAGTGTTCATTACATTTCATGTATGATTCTGACCTAACTACATTACAACATTTAGCACGCCTTAATCATTCATTCATTTTACTCATCCATTTTGTCAAAAAATTGGAACAGGACACATTAATAAAATACACACAGAGGAAAATATTTTTTTCCATAATTTAAGCACACACTACAACTACAGTAACTGTTTCCATAGGAGCACATACACATTTTATTATAAGCAATAAGATACACTTTACATATCTACAAGGTCAATTGTTCGGCGAGCCAGTCCAACAGGTCAACTCACTGTCTGGGTGTGACTCAACATACGCAATTGACCTGGTTGCCTCATATAGACCAATTTAGAAAGAAAGCTCCCCAGAGGCTGGGAGTGTAGGGTTCTCTCCTGAACAGGAGAATTGGTCTATCTATCACAAACGGGTCCTGCTGTACAAGCAGGTCATCCATCCCATGATGGAGTATGCGTGCCCCATATGGAGGTTCACTGCCCACACCCACACCAGGAGGCTGCAAGTGTCACAGTCCAAGTGTCTGCACCTTGCTACTGGTGCACCCTGGTACATTGTAGCAGGCAGATCGACGAGGATTTGAGAGTTCCATTCTTCGCCGACCACATCAGAGCCCTAACCAAGAGTGATGACTCAAAGTCAGCTGATGTGGGGCAATGTGGCTGATACCTACGCTGATCAAGGGTTGACCAGGTGCAAACTGGCCAGTCAAGGCCACCGCCAAGTCATTTTAACAAATTGCACCCAACACTCTTCAGCTGGGCACCTTTCAGACAACCTGACTGAGGTTTTTCCGTGATTTTCCCTCACTTGTAAGGCAAATGCCAGGGTATAATGCATAGACGGGACATGGCCCACACTACTCCCTTACAAATGGCAGCTTCACGAATGCGTCTGTTCACTGCCACATGTTTTGGCTTCCGAGTGTGCCAGTCCTTGCTCAAAACTCAGACATCCATCCATCCAAAGAACAGCCCCCAAAATAAAGTCACATGTTGCCTTAGTGCCAGTCCTTGGTATGCCCTAATATAGGTCTCCCTAGACAGTGTACAAAGTGTCTGTTACTGAGCCGAGAGATGCGATCAAATGCAGGTATGGCTAAATAGACAAAGGGACGTCGAATTGCACTTCGCGCAATTCTTCACCCATGGCTGGGCTTGAATAGCCGAACTTCTTTTTGGATTCTCGAACCCTTGAAGATGGGACTGATTGGTTGTCCCAAAATGATGGTAAGAAATTACCACTACTTGCTGCATAATAACCCAGGAGAGAGCACCTCTTATCTACTTCACAACAGTACCTGAATTCACGCACTCTAAGTATGTTTTGAGTTTATAAATGTTCCCTACTTTACCGCATTACTAACCAGTTATACCACTCTCGTCTGTAGTCACAATGTTCTATTCTTTTTTTGGTAGAATTTTTTACTGCTGTTATTTACATTCACTTTTATTTCACTTTCACCACTGTATAAATATTTATGCAAATTGGCTAGGGATCAATTCTGTTACTTGTCCATGACCATGCTGTACATACATTCTTTGCAATAAAATCATTTAAAAAAAACTCTCACTTGTAATTTAAAAGTACTTCCAATTTCAGACTCACCAACACAGCACAAGTGGGAATGAAAAAGTAAAAATAAATATTCCTTGTAGTATGTGCAAGCAGTATATCTTCAACAGACTGTATCACACAGTAAGTTTCACAATAGTTTTCTGCTGCCACCTGCAAACTGACAGTACTATCACTATGTAACTTTACAGCAAAAAACACAAGAATTTGTATTCCCTCTACTACATTTCAATTTCAGACATTACATTCGCCATCCAGAAGAGATCAGATTTTCCATCACTAGCATATGCGGACTTGTATCTACATCCAAACCAGTTACAATTATATGCATACCTGAAGCACCAATACTGTCGAGGGTCTCCTAAATATGTAACTTTCCCCTCCTCTTATTTTGAAAGCACACCACTTTGCTTTTCAAGTTACTTATATGATCTATGAAGTACATGACATGCTTTTATAATTCACTTGCCTAATTTTAGATATTCCACATTCCATTTAATACATTTTCCTGTACAACTGATATCTCAACTGTGTATTATTATATAATTCATGTACTGCACAGGATGAGCTTTTTTTGAGTAATTTGTACTCCCTGATGATGGCTGTGTAGAAGAAGCTGAAATACACAGCACCATGTAACGTCAGATAAACAGCATACAATCGCTGCGACTGAAGGTATTTTATATCTTCGTATCTTGACAATCCACATTTCATGCAACCTCCACTTTGTTATTTTTACTTTCTATACAAACAAATCAACAACAGTTAAATACTTTTATGTTCATACCGTGCACATTGAATAATAAATTGTTTCTTATACACCAACATATGCACAAACAAGTTCTGTAAATTTATACTAAATCACTCCAACATGTTTCGGTGTTAATACACCACCTTCAGGGAGTTTACAAATTGTATTAGCTAAAGTCATGAATATGTTAACTTGAGAGGAATGGACTAGAGGAACTGGGACTCCTCCTGCGGTTAAAGGGTTCGTCTGGTTTACAGATGGGTCCAGGACTGTGGAGGGTACCGGGACTGGAGTCTATGGGCAATCTGTAGACAGACGGCTCAGCATCTCTCTAGGAAAACATTTTACAGTCTTTCAGACTGAGGTATACGCACTATTAGCCTGCAGTCATGAAACTGAAACTCAGAACAGACCAGGGTAAGATGTGAGCATTTGCTCTGATGGTGAGGTGTCTCTGAAAGTGCTTCAAGCTGCCAAAATGACATCTCCCTTGGTATGACGGTGCCAGAAGGCGCTGGACGATATCTCTACCCAACACAATGTGGGACTGTACTGGGTCCCTGGGCATGCCGGTGTGCAAGGAAATGAAATCACTGACAAGCTCACAAAAGACGGTTATGTTCAAAGGTTTGCTGGACATGAGCCTTTCTTGGGGGTCTCTAGGCAGAATATAAGAAGAAAGATAAACCAGTGGATGGAAAACCAGCATCTGGTATTGTGGCATGGTCCTTGTAGTACACAGAGACAGGCTCAAGAATTGATCTCTGGCCACGACCTGGCTACATGGGCCCGATTATTGTCCTTTAATAGGACACAATCCAGGGTTGTTATTGGCCTGCTTACTGGACATAACACCTTGCGAAGATATTTAGATATAATGGGACTGTGTAATAACTGCACTTGTAGGAAATGTTGTACTGAGGAGGAAACTTCAGTCCACATTGTATGTGAGTGTGAGGCTTGGGCTTCACGCAGACATACACATCTGGGCTCCTTTTTTTGGGACCCTGAGGATATCAGAAAACTAAGTATAGGGGCTATCTGTAACTTTGCTAAAGGAACAGGGCTCCTTTAATTTAGTAACAGAAAATGGGGAACAAAGGGCCTGTCCTAAGGCCTAGATGCATCGAGGCCAGAAGGGCTCAAACCCAAATACCATTCTATTCATTTCATTAAATTCATGAATCATAAGAAGACAAAATACAATGTAGTAACGTGTTTTTATGATAAAATCTCGGTAAATGTGGCTGCATATGTAATTCCTGATTAGGTGTACGTGTGGTGCGCCTCCTGTTTACTCCACACCACACACACGCACACACACCTAACCAGGAATTAGACATGCAGCCACATTTACTAAGATTTTATCATAACAACAGATTACTACATTGCATTTTGTCATTTACTGATTCATGACTTTAGTTAACACGACTGGTGAACTCCCTTAAGATTGTGTATTAACACTGAAACATGTCGGAGTAATTTAATAAAAATTTATTATTTGTGCATATGATGGTACATAATAACAGTTAAATATTCATCAATCAGGATTCTGGATTAAGCAGCACTAAGCATCACTCTCAACTAACAAGTTTAAAGGTACAATGTCATTTTTACCAACTGAAGGAACTTTAAAAGCACAATGTTAGGATGCTCTATGATGGTATAATACTCGTACACAATTCTGTGAAATCTGATCAACTGATTTACGATGCAGTGTCACACCTTCATAGTCTCTGCTATGAGAAGAACTCGAAACCTCACACACAATCTAAGGAAATTTTCACCCACCTACTAAGTTCACCATGGAAACAATGCAAGAATAATATATTAAATACAAACCGAATTAATTTCAGTGCCACTTTTACTGGGCTTTCCACACACCCAAACAAACCAATTCCAGCAACAGTGCCTTTCATGATAATCAGAGCAGAAAATTCTTCAGCATAATGGAACTGCTTGTTACATGCCCATTAGAGTTTTACAGCTGTACTTAAGTTAAACAATGTCCAAACTCTCCAGGAAGTAAAATTTACCCCTATTGCCCCCCCCCCCCCCCTCCTGCTATTTAAAACCAACACCAAAAAACACACAAACCCAGGGCCTTCAAAAAAAAAAAAAAACAAAACA
>Ga0123354_10019827_pt1 | contig 10561 bp, 4 predicted proteins | sample TergutLab28metaG_2_FD_97872 | JGI IMG/M metagenome (GOLD analysis project Ga0123354, IMG submission 97872) | Labiotermes labralis P4 segment gut microbial communities from Petit-Saut dam, French Guiana - Lab288 P4 | ecosystem: Host-associated > Arthropoda: Insects > Digestive system > Gut ...
GGTTCCGTGAAATGCGGGGAATTTCTTGACTAGCTGCAAACCAGTTAGCTTCTCAAGAAGGACTCTGCACCATGGAGTAAGTAAGTAAGTAAGTAAGTAAGTAAGTAAGTAAGTAAGTAATTAAGTAAGTATTTAAGTAAGTAAGTAATTAAGTAAGTAAGTGTTTCCTTAAGGATGTTTTAAATTTTGCCTTGTCGTTCTTGATGTTGTCACAATAGGTGGTAAAGTGCTGAAAATTTTTATGCCAGCATAGACTGTACTTTTGTGTGAACAAGATTAGTTGGCATTTCATCTATGAAGATGATGATGATGATGCTTATTCCTTGTATTAACATTGCGTATAGATGAATGTGTTTGAAAATGTTCCCAATCATTGATAATAAGGTCATTAACGGAAGTACGTACAGGCATGGAATGGGTAGAATCTCTAAGTGTTTAAACAGACTTCTACAACAGGTTCTGGGTTGTGCACCAGCCATAATTCTGACCATTTTGTTTTGTAAAGTGAAAATCATCTTTACTATAAATTATTCCATATTTTATAATATAATGATATTATGCATAGTAAATTAATTTCGGAGTGTTAATGTTACTGATATGGACCGTTGACCTAACGGCATAACAGGCTGCACTTAACTTACGGATCATTTGTTCAATATGGTTCGTCCAGTTTATGTGGTTATCAATCGGTAAACCAAGAAATTTTGAATCCCTTGTTATGAATTTCAATGTATCAGTTTTATCTAAATTTAGAACTAAATTATCAGCAGCAAACCATTTAATCATATTCGAGAGAACTAAATTTGATAGCGAACAGAAATCTTTGCAATTTCTCCTTACAATTATGACACTAGTGTCATCAGCAAATAATATTCATTCTGACGCAGAATTTCTCAGGGGAAGGCCATTTATACACATTATGAACAACAGAGACCCTGGAATTGACCCTTGGGGAACTCCATGTTTCAGTATGCCCCACTCAGAGAAAAAAAATGTTAAGCTGAATTAGCATTTGGGTTCGGGACCTCACAGCCCCGATGCACCTAGGCCTTAATGACGGGCCCTTTGTGTGAGCTGAATTAGGTAGTTACTTCAACTTTCTGTATTCCTTCTCTTTACTTGCAAGTCTGTATTATAAATATATTAGTATATATCCAACCACTATCTGTAACGAAGGAAAATTTCCTACTTAAAGAATATCTCTAATTGCTTCTAACTTATCCCACTATCTTTATTTTTATTTTCATATTCTACTTTTACTTTTAATTTTAATTTTTATCCTTATTTCATCTTATTACACTAAATATTTGTATTGTCCCAGTTTATTATATTTATTATACTAAATAACCATGTGATGTGATTGTTGTACACACTTGAGTTGATGTCACCCCTTAATCTCAACAAATATGACGATTTCCATATCCATATGCATTACGTAATCCTGTACGGATTTATGGAAGGAAAATAAATGATATGATATTCACTTGGTTAAATAGGGCCTGAACCAGACATTCCTTGAATTCCATAGAGATGTAATTTAGCTAAAAAAATTTCACACTGTAACAAAATTGCATTCAGCAATCATGTCTTGTAGGAAGTAGCCAAACATGAGTGTTTGATATTTTAGTTATAAACTTGGGCAGCTGCCATGAACAGCATAACACAGAATAAGAAATCCTCGCACATAGCACATTGCAACAGAAATCAATAACGTCTTGAGGCACAACAAAATGATCACTTCAACTAAGACACATCAGTGCCTCCTTTCACAGATGAATCTAAAATATACAAATGCCCTTTATATAAATTTTTATCTGAAAATTTGTATATGCTGGAAATTCAGTCTTATGGGATACAACACCATACAGATTGGTATCATGGTGGCATATCCCAGAAGTATGGGATCTGTATCAACAATGCTGTAAGAACATCAAATTTGCATGGTATATTCATAACAGTGTTATGTCATGAAACACACACACACACACACACACACACACATGAAGCTGGTTTGTACCTTTAGGAGTACTGTACAATTCCAGCAGTGCACAAAATGATACATCTGCATTAATGTCCTCATATCATACTAGAATATTCACCTTCCCACCAGTTGCCACAACTTACCTTCAGGCTAGAACCCATAACAAATTAAAATGACACTGAAATGACGCATTTCCTGCTAATATTACAATCTTTCAAAATATTTGTTTGGTTGTGTCTTGCCAAAATAAAATAAATTAAAATAATACTGAGATTATACATTTCCTGCTAACATTACAATCTTTCAAAATATTTGTTCCGCTGTGTCGTGCCAAAATAAAATAATATAAAACAAGGAACAATCACAGTGTCAATGGATACTGACCAAAGCAAATTACAAGACTTACATAGTCGAAGTTCCTGCATATAAACTGGAATATTTCATACAAAATAACCGTCTTTCTCTCCTAAATTAAGCTGCCACTGAAGCATAAAAAAAAACACCAAAACCCTTACTGACCAACTGGTGGGAAGTATTTTTGTAGTCAAGTAGAAGGAACACTTGGTAAAAAGTAGTGTGCGAATATGAAAACCAATTTACACATTCGTTTTATAAGTAAATCGCATTAGACGAAAATGAAATGCTGTTAGTGTACCTGTCGTAACTTCATTGAGGAAATTAATTATTAGCGCACTTTCCCCACCAGTGTGGAGTTCAACATACCGAGGATAGAAACTTGAACTGGCAAAATACAATTATGTACCTACACCGATGTGTAAAAGTAACAACACAGTCTAACAAATATTAATATTACAGATATATGTGTTCTACTTACTCTAGAAAATGGGCCAGTCATCGGTGTTGATCCGAAACTTGGAGCAGTATCAAAAAACATTTTTCTATCTTGATCGAACTGTTCCTTTATTTCATTTAATAGTTCGTCGCCCGATTTACCACGCAATCGTTCACTTAACCTTGGTCTATCTCGAAACGAAAATGACATAACGCACAGATATACGATACGTGAAATATATACAACACGGACTGAAATCTAGATCCTACGAGAACAATCATCAATGGGTGGACTTCTGCAGCCAATGAAAGATGCGTTTAGAAATTAACCAATAGCAGGGCGCGTTAAGTGATAAACGTTCCAGAACACACTTCAACGCACTCCATGGAATATTCGAGAATAAATGAGTGGACGGAAATATCGATTCATTAAACTCGAACATACCACGGATTACACGTGTACGTGTATGCATTCGCAGAAAATGCGGCAGCAATGTTAATGAATATCATGGCAAGTGAAAAATGATGTCTGTCACCACAGTTCAGTCGTATGATAATGACTTAAAAACACTATGCGGTTAACTGGTCAGTATGTCCTTCAAAACTCGCATATGGGATTGAAAGTATTTTGTAATACCGGTAAAGGTTGGCAGCTTGTCACTGAAATGGTGCGTTCATAAACCTGGGGGCTGTGGGGATATCAACCCAATACAGCTGCAAGTTGTTGAGGTATATTGTAACGTGTAACAATCTTTTGATAGGATAGGATGCCATTATTCTATCGGAACATTACCACAGAACTCGTATGTTCCTAATCGTGCAGTGTGACAGTAATGTTTCGTTCAGAAACAAAGCGAAGTATAAACTTTTTGGTTTAGGTCATATGTAGGTTAAGAAAGAAACGTTTTTAAATTTCCTTATATTTATGGATGTGTTTCATGACCTACAGCATTCCTTAGTTGCTTACGTGTTTAATAATATGTTGGGTCGTTTAAATATATTTACAGATGGCACCATCTATGGGCGAGGTAACGCAGAAATTATTTTGCTGCGTGTGTGAAGAAGGTTTAGAATCTGTCAGCTCTTTGCATTACCACCAAATGTGTTATCATACAACAGAGGAACTTTCCCTGGCTCTTTTGACTCTGAAAGGGCATAAGTTGTTGGCACAGGACTTAGAAGAAGCACCAGATGATGAAGATGCTGTGCTGTGCACAGGCCTAGCAAAGTATCCACATTTCCTTTTGGATAAAAACCGTGGTACTGTGGGGAGTGATTCTGAATCCACTGCAACAGCTGAATCATCCAAACTGCAAGGTGCAATATCAACATTAGATGGTGAGAGCATTACTGTACCTATAGTTAAAATCAGTCATCGAACAGCTGCAAGTGGAGAGGAGTCATTAAGCACCCATTCTGCAGTGTCAGAGGACAGTAATATGACTCCACTAAGAAATGGGAGGGAACAGAATACAAAGCTGGTTAAGAAAAGAAGAAATGATTCCGAAGGTACTGCATTTTTTAAAAAATATTCCAACCACAATGTCAGGAGAAAGCAGTCAGTTGCCTCATGTGAAAGTATTCTTACAAAGTATCTAGACCAGAATGTGGAAAACCTTATACTGTCATGTCACAGTGATGATATTAAAACTGTCAGTAGCAAAGATGAAAATAGTTCAGGGACTGATACTGAAGAGACATTGAAGAGACAGGCATCAGATTCGAGTTCCAATGCTAGTTGTGTCAGTCATACAGAAGATAAATCTTGTGAAGCATTTTCAACCATTTTTATAAAAAGTGATGTTGAACCTAGTGTTGTGGGAAGTGTCACATCTGAGAATGTTACATCCAATACAGAATGTACAAAACAAACTGCCAACCAATGCTCAGGTTCCCCTAAAACTGAAGGCCACAGTCCAATTCATAAGATGAGTTCTTGTTCATCTCCATCCTCTGTTGGTAGCCTCCCATCGCCAAATAATTCACCACATCCTGAGCATTGCATTAAAGCAATTATTTCAAGGTTGCCCAATATTATAATCCAAGATAGTGACCAAAATTCGAATGTGAAGTCCCAGGGAAGGCGAACCAGTAGAAAGAAACAGAGAACACCGCGAAAGTGTGTAAATGACAAGTACGTGTTGCCCTCGCCTCTTTCAAATCGTCACCGCTCTAGTGTTCTGTATGATTATAGCAACAAGCAGTGTGATAGTGTGCAGTTTCAGGACTTCTTTGTTCCAAATGTGAAGTTAGGGAGTGGTATTGATGCAGAGTGTGGTACAAGTCCCCAGGGTATCTCAGAGAAAGAGGTTCAGACAGCATTTTTGACTCCGTCTGATGACGATTCCGGGATACAAGTGGACGAACGTGACAAAAAATGTAAACGGAAACTTGTGGATGAGCATACAAGCAAAGAAACGCAGACGGGGCTTCTTAGCATTACGACTCGGCGGCTGGCGGCCTACCGGAAACAGTCTTCCAGGAAGTGTGAGAACGAACAGCCTGATGGTAAGAAACTAAACTCAAATTGCAGCACTAGTATTACCCCATGTAGTGAAGTGTGCGTGACTGTTGCTGCTGACGATTCGAAGATGCGGAACTCAGCGTCACCACCAGCGCAGTTGAAAAAAAATACCAGCCTGTCTGGCACTGATGTGTTGGACAATTCAGAACTCACAAGAAATGAAACAGAGGGTAAGATGAAGGGGTGGAGTAAGAGCCTTATGAAAATCTACCCGAGGGGGATGACCGAACGACGGTTTTTCTGCGAACCTTGCGGAAAAGGTTACAAGAAGAAATCTCACTTAGAGCGGCACGTTCGAGTTCATACAGGTGAACGTCCATTCCAGTGCTCGCATTGCGAGAAGCGGTTTGCGGTGCGGTCAATTCTAAAGCAGCACGTTCGAACACATACAGGCGAGAAACCCTACTGCTGTACGGTCTGTCAACAGCGTTTTCCGCAGAAGTCCGGTCTTATGACTCATACCATGTTACACACAGGCAAACCATTTAAATGTGACCGATGTGAAAAGGCTTTTGTTTCTAACCACAAACTTCTTCAGCATGTGAAAAGTCATGGTGGACCAAACAAGTACATCTGTTCAACTTGTAGTACTGAATTTTTTACAGAGGGCGCGCTGCTGCAGCACAAGCAGACACATAATCGCCAGAGTCCTTATTTGTGTATGATATGTGGGAAGAGCTTCCAACAGGAGAAGTATCTCAAGTACCATTTGGATCAGCACTTGCAGAAATTCAGCAGCATCGATTCACCAACCTAACCCATACTCGCCTTCCTTCGCAGCTGTGATACATTTTGTTTACGAGTGTGAATGACCTTTTATTTTTGTTAATATGTATGTGCGAAAATACTGGTATAAAATACAACATATCACCACCACGCAGCATAAATAGCTAATGATGTAGTGTGTTGTCGGCATGTAGGAAATGGCATGTTGTTGAAGTCCATTGTCACAGAAGCTCCAACAAATAATCTATACTAGAATTTCAAAATGTTGGATTTTTGCAGCAGTGATGCTGCACCAAAGTTTATGGAATAGACTGCACAAACTGTGCAGTGTGATGGTGCCACCTAGCCAAACCACTGACAAGAGAGACCTTAGAATATTTCGTTATTTAATGTATTTCTTAATAGGAAACGCCTCAGAGTATTTTGCTACTTTGTATTTATTTATTATTAGGAAAAACTAGTTATTGCAGGTGGAAAATTAATACTTATGTTTGGGCATATGTTTATGTGTTTCTATGTGGTAATGACTTTCATCGCGAGAAGAGAAAAATCGCAGCGTAAGTTTGCAGTTTCCTACCCGTGACGTTGTTTTGTGCTTTTAATCACTACCCTGTGGAAAGAAACAGTTTCTGAAATGAATATGGTGTAAGTGAAAATGGGTTTCATATAGATAATGTAAGTTGTATGGTCTTCTACAGGCAGGGTGTGTGTGTGTGGCATTTTTGTTTAAAAATTTGGTTTCTTTTCAGTCTCAGTTTCATCGAGATGGCTGCAATTCTGCTAACATTCTGTAACTCCATGATGTGCGTAGAGCAGATTTTTGTTTAAGATTGTACCATTATGCTCTGTCTGTTTGAACTCAGTCAGATTGTTTTTGTACTTTATGTATCAGGTTATACAAATGGAGACTTTGTTTTTAGTCTGATTAGAACTTGTGAAATTCTTGCATAAGACTGTCACATAAAGAAGCAAACACGATGGAGATTAGATCTCCCTAAAACCCTCACACCCTTCCCCATCTACCTTCATTATTTCCATTTTTATCTCTTTGTTCTTTAAATCTCACAGTAAGCACAGTCATTGTGCTCGAGATGCCTGAATTCTGTAGGTTTTGTTGAGGAAGTGTTTGATATCATTTCTTTTATTTTGAGTGTTATGAAATGAATCTGGTTTAATTCTACATTTTATGACGTTTCATGTTAGCTACACTACAGTCCTGGCAGCCTGTTTGTTGTGCAGAGACCATGAATTATTATATTTTTAAGGAGATGGTTTATGAATGATATAATGTACGTTCTGTTTCTGCTTATTGTTTATGTGTACTGACATTATTGTATCATGGGAATTTGGTTCCTAGTATGTCCAGGCTTGGGGTATCTACTCTAATGGGATATTTTGTGACGTTCATGCGTAGCTGGGACTGTAAAGTGTCATGCAGTCTGAGAAGAATTTTTTTCTAGACTGCTTCACCCTTTAAGATGGGATTATTATTTGTCCCAAAATGTCAGTAACCAACTACCAACCCATTCCGTCCAGTATCCCAGAGGACTGATCTCTCAAGTATGCTGCACTGAAAGCCTGAAGACTTTCCCATCCTGGCTTATTTATCCTTGCTGTGGTTGTGCTTGTGGGGTTCACATGTCCTATTCATGCAGTGGGCAGAGGAGCTGGATATCAACAGTCATCACTTAACCTGCACCTGGTGCAGACATTAGAATGCATTTACATTTTTCTTAATATTCCATAATGTGTCGTAGTGTGGTGCTGATATTTAGCAGGTAAATAATTGGAGGATTGTGTCAAGTGGTACTTGTCAGTTGTTCTATCTCAAGGAAAGGAAACAAATTGATGATAACATTAATTGAAATAGCCTGGAATATTGGCAGTCTATCTGCTTTTTTTTTCACAGTAAATTAATTGGCACCAAGGAGTAGTACCGTTGCAAAATGGGGAAGACGTATTTCATATTCTGTGTTCTGTTGCTTTGTGAATAATTGTGGGAGAGAAGTATTTTCTGAAATTTTACATAGTGATCCCTGAGCATGGAGCACAGCTATGGTAGCTGCCTTGTGCTTACCTTGTGGGCTAGGGTTGTCCATGTTTTTAAAATTGATATACATACTGACATCTACCACAATATATTTTATTGGTTGTCCATATTAGTGTTCAAGGTATGATGAACGAAACCTGGTGTCAAATACAGTGTCCTTATTTGATGTGGTAACCATAATTTGTCACTAATTTTTGCCACTCCACCACATGCTGGCAATTGGCTAAGCATGCCGCCATACTGCAACAAACAAGTGAACAGTAGTGACAAATGAAAGTTGTCAAATAATGATTGATAGTGTATGTTGGAGTTCTAAGTGACATGAATAGCTGACAGTGTTAGTGGACAATTAAATTCTTGACATATTGAGTTTCCACTACTGTTCACATGCTCCAGGTTTCAAGTCTTCTGGCCATGCAGTTGATGTGTGTATCAGCTCTCATTAACTGTTGTCCTCCTTGGAAGCCGGAATACTAAATTCTATCTGCAATTCAGGAATTCATATGGGTTTACTGTCCAAGTACTGACAGGTGATGGTAGCTTCCCCGCACTTCATGTATCAGCAGTGAATGGCTACAGAATTGTTCTCCCACACTTTGCCATCACCCACCTTCACGATACAGTCCAGCACAAGCTCCGTGCCTGTACACGCGCACTTGCACACGTGTCCGCACACATGCAAACCAACAACAACAATTCTTTGAAACTTGAAAATTTTCCAGCTGTGCCTTGTAGCTTCTGTAGACACATAGACACACCAAACATGCTTGTGTTCAGAATTTTGTAATTCTTACGAAGGTGGACATTACTTGTTACATGTTTGTCGGAATGTTGTAATTATTTTGTGTTAATTCTACAACGTATGTTGTATTCCATTTTGAAAGTGCCTATATATATACTGTTGATTGTACAAATTTTAAAATGGAGAATATTTGATTCTTCTTTAAATACAACTTATCTTTTTGTGCCTTAATAAGATGCCTTTCAGTTCTTTCTTTTCTCACCTCTGGTAATATTTCATGTGTGAGAAATATGTGTGTGTAGTAACTTATATGTATAATGTTTGTTTGGAAAATGTGTAGGAGAACGCAGTGTTTAATAAGGTAAAAGACATATTTAAGCCATACTGTAAAGAAGCAGCAAAATGCGTACAGCTGTCTCACCATGCGAAGAGAGGTTGGGTCTACAATAGGAGGGCATCAGAATCAAAACTGAAAGGAAAGAGACTCGTGGTGTGACAAGAACAAGATGACTGCAGCAAAAACTGGCAGACACAAAGGAGTTTGAACTGGCAGAAAATTAGAAAGCAAAGGTGATAAGAAGTTGGAAGATATGTGATATGTTTTGTGTGTTGAATCATGTAAAAATGGAATTATTGCTGGAAGTAAAGCAGGATTATTTATTTAATGTGTGTCGGTAATATGTTCTGCGGATCAAAGCAACCGAGTAGCAAAATGGAATTTCCTGTTACACTGTTAGGAATGAGGGATGTCTGAAGGAATGAATTTTGTGCACGAGGTCTTGTTATTGGAAATTTATGAGGACTTGCAGTGCAAGACGGTTGATGAAGACTAACCATAACCATCCACTGACTGACCCTGATGACCAAGACAATGCAAGTCTATAATTTTTTAAAATTTGTTCTCTTCTGATTATGTCTTTAGTGGCTGATAGACGTGCTAAAGTAATATTGATTGATTATTTAGTTATTAAAAGTTTAAGTTTTGAGTGGCTTTTGATGAAGTTATTTTGTTAACTGATGCATAAATTGGACATTTTCTATTGTATTCTTTTTTTTCTGTTGGCAATTTGGAACAGTATGGACCCTACACTCTTGTCAACGACCTTAACCCACTATACACCTTAGCCAACATCACAAGACGACATGTCACACAGTCTGACATCCACCACATTTCAGTACTCACCACGCCATCACACAGGGTAAGTCCATAATACACTATAATTTAGTACTCACCACGCCATCACACAGGGTAAGTCCATAATACACTATAATTTAGTACTCACCACGCCATCACACAGGGTAAGTCCATAATACACTATAATTCAGTACTCACCACGCCATCACACAGGGTAAGTCCATAATACACTATAATTTAGTACTCACCACGCCATCACACAGGGTAAATCCATAATACACTATAGTTCAGTACTCACCACGCCATCACACAGGGTAAGTCCATAATACACTATAATTCAGTACTCACCACACCATCACTCAGGGTAAGTCCATAATACACTATAATTTAGTACTCACCACGCCATCACACAGGGTAAATCCATAATACACTATAGTTCAGTACTCACCACGCCATCACACAGGGTAAATCCATAATACACTATAGTTCAGTACTCACCACGCCATCACACAGGGTAAGTCCATAATACACTATAATTCAGTACTCACCACGCCATCACACAGGGTAAGTCCATAATACACTATAATTCAGTACTCACCACGCCATCACAC
>Ga0123354_10019828_pt1 | contig 10561 bp, 14 predicted proteins | sample TergutLab28metaG_2_FD_97872 | JGI IMG/M metagenome (GOLD analysis project Ga0123354, IMG submission 97872) | Labiotermes labralis P4 segment gut microbial communities from Petit-Saut dam, French Guiana - Lab288 P4 | ecosystem: Host-associated > Arthropoda: Insects > Digestive system > Gut ...
CAATAAATAACATTGGAATATGTTTACCTCTTTACTGAAGGAAATATTGTAAACCTTATGCATCCGAGTAATTACGAGCAGATCACTATAAATTTGGATTTACTGGAAAAAAAAAAAAAGATTTATTTACAGGATAATATGAAAGTTAAAGTAGTAACTTAAGGGGATAAAATAATCTCTGCGCATGTGCCTAATTATGTTACATTGACTGTAAAAGAAACAGAGTGTGTTATTGAAGGGCATACTGTTACTTCCTCTTGTAAGCGTGCAATTTTAGAAAACGGAATGCACGTTAATGTGTCTCAATTTATAAAACAAGAATACAAAATTGCAGTATATACCGCCGGTGAGTACGAAAGGGTAAAAGAGTAAGACGAAGAATGTCCATTTCGTCACCACGGTTTAATGGGATGCTTGATTCTGTGCGCAGTGCTTCCAAACAGCTTATGGGTGATTTCAATGAATTGCAAATTTCCAATGTTAAGTCAGCAGACTTTATCAATAAAACTTACTCAAGATCCAAGCAAGCTGTATATAATTGCTTACATGATTACAAACAAGACTATGGTTTTATCTTTGAAGATGATACTTGTAACTGGTTCATTGTGCCTGTAGAAAGCAGGGAGAATTTTTTCGGTTGTATGGTTTATTTTGCAGTGTTGGTCTGTCTAATTCACAAAAACAAAGTTGTAGCAACTGTAATTGATGCCCCAGCTCTTAGAGAAACTTTCTGGGCAGAAGAGAAATAGGGAGGATTTTCTTGAAGACTTTAGATCTCGTCATATAAAAATGCGAATGAGAAGTCGTGAAGGAGGCTTAATAGATGTAAGTGGTAATTTGTTGAATAAATTACTGCCTAGCAACAGCAATGTACGTTCCGTCGGTTGAACAGTTTTAGGTTTTGCATACCGTGCCACAGGAAGACACAGTGGAATAGTTTACTCTGGAGTTAACAAATATAAAGCCTTGGCAAACTTTTCCTGCAAGAGAGTAGCAGAAGGCTAATAGAAGATAATGGATTAATAATTGCTGGAGATATAAAACTAACATAAACAAGCCACAGAAATAGACAACATGTATCCATTCAGCTAAGCGGTGTAGGAGACGATAGGAGACTGTGGAGAGGATTTAGCTCCTTTTATTTCCACGTTAAGTATAACGAAGTTATTCGCTCAAGAAACATGTTTCCATGCTCTGATTGTGTAAAATATGAGTTTTTACGGTAAACATCATAATGCCATATCTGCCGCTCGGCATTGTCGTTTGTCAGTGGAATGTTTTCTGGTTCATCCAGAAATTTCCACATCAGTCTTTCGGACTTTAAAATGTTTTTTGCAACTCGAGAAGCTCTAATTGCTTCAGGTAAGTGGGATATCTCCTTCAAGTAACACCTTGTATGCTTTCGCAATCTTCTGGCGTGTCTGGTAAACCTTAAAACATCTTTTTTTTGGCGCAAACAACTCAGCAGCAACATCTCTTAAATAACAGCCAAGAACTTTAACTTCAGTGTTCCAACTATGCGCTAATCTTTCAAAATTCCTTGATAAATGTACCCAACGTATCTGCCTGTTTTCATCAGCAAGTTAGTTATATGCTGCATACCTGTTGGTTACCACCAGGTTATTACGATTGCAGAACATACTATTTTGTAAAATCTGTGGTGTATAATATTCTTACAGCAGGTTCATCACTGATCACAAAGCTCCACCACTGCACCATTTTGTGAGCCGGTACAATTCAGCACATATCTTCGTAACATTTTCTCTAATTCTCCGTAGTATAGCATGCTGTATTCAAATACACCCCTTCATCATCCACATCTCTGTGTGTTAGTCCACTGGAAATATGTTGTGCTTCCTGTCAAATAAAACCTTGTATGATTGTGATGCAACAGTATTTTTGAATGTTTACAGTTATCTTGTGTTTGTAGGTGAAAGATGGTTGGCACTAGTGCCTTCACATTTTGCCACACCTGAGGGTATTGGGTTTGATGTTGTGTCGTAATGTGGTTGATCAGTATGTACAAGAACTTGTGGCTGCTGTACCAGAACTGGAAGTTATCAAATGTAGTGGTAAAATTGTGAGGAACAAATACCTGGTAACATAATTAAGTGCTGCACAGTAGACTGTGATATATGGCATCATGCTTTTAGTCCGGTCTCATGAATGATTGTAATGCAGAGGAATGCAAGCTATTTGTGTCATAGTGAAAGGCAACCCTGTTACATGCAGTAACACAGGGTGATAAAGAATTCGTCGAAAGGAGCGACAGGGTTGAATTTATACGGTACGACAAACTACGAATATCAGTCCCGACACTTGAGCATGGTGTTTTGGTGTCAAGTGGTAAATGCAGATTTTCAAAGCTTGAAGTAATTAGGAGACACATTAAGGTTTGAGGTGCCATTTTCTCTTGTTGATTTCCATTTTTGTTCCATATTTAGCAGTAAGCGACAATAAATAAATCTGTTTTAATTCCTTATATGTATTATTTTCCGTGACATTGACACCTCTAACAACAGTATTAGAAAGCTCGGACTGGCAATGTGAGACCGTACATTCAGTATTACAGTAGCTCAGTTGGTGTAGTGCCTAGACTAGAAGAATAGAGGTTGAATTCAAGAAGAGATTTTCATCTCCCACAAAACGCCCAGACATGCTCTGTGGGTCCATCCAGTCCTCTATTATATGGGTACTGGGGCACTTTCTGGGGGGGAGGGGACAAAATAGGCAGAGGCGTGATGCTGACCACTTGTGTCCATCCAGTGCCCAGGTTAAGTACAGTCATACCTCTGCAACCCTTATATGCCTTCATGGTATGCAAAGGTAAAGTTCACCCTAGAACAGATCACGAAGGCGGAGAAGTGGAGCAGAGATATAGCTGTACTCTTTCTTTAATATCTGTGTTAGATAGGAGTGGGTAGTCAGCACCACGGCCAGGCCTCTTTACCCCCTGAGAAAAGTAACGTGACATTTTTACGTGCCCTCACTATAGCCATTTCCCCAGTAACCAGCCATCTTTAACCCCACTATAGCCATTTCACCCTTTTCCCCAGTAACCTGACATCTTTACGTACTCTCACTATAGCCTTTACCCCAGTAACCTGACATCTTACGTACCCTCACTATAGCAATTTCCTCACTTTTCCCCAGTTACCTCACATCTTTATGTACACTCACTATAGCAATTTCCCCACTTTTCCCCAGTTACCTCACATCTTTATATACCCTCACTATAGCCAAGTCCCCACTTTTCCCAATAACCTGACATTTTTACATACCCTCACTTAGCCATTTCCCCACATTTCCCTAGAAACCTGACATCTTTACGTACCCACATTATAGCCATTTCCCCACTCCCACCTTAACGTGACATCTTTATGTACCCTCACTATAGCCATTTCCCCACTTTTCCCCCAGTAACATGACATCTTTACTTTCCCTCACTATAGCCATTTCCCCATTTTTCCCCCAGTAACATGACATCTTTACGTTCCCTCACTATAGCCATTTCCCCACTTTTCCCCCAGTAACATGACATCTTTACGTTCCCTCACTATAGCTATTTCCCCACTTTTCCCCAAGTAACCTGACATCTTTACCTCCCCACATTATAGCCATTTCCCCACTTTTCCCTCAGTAACATGACATCTTTACGTATCCTCATTATAGCCATTTCCCCACTCCCACCTTAACGTGACATTTTTACGTACCCTCACTATAGCCATTTCCCCACTTTTCCCCCAGTAACATGACATCTTTAGTTTCCCTCACTATAGCCTTTTCCCCCAGTAACATGACATCTTTACGTACCCTCACTATAGTCATTTCCCACATCTCAAATATGACACGGTAAGTTTAAAAAACTGTTTTATCCATTATGCCTTTCATACATAAATACAGTAAAAATGATATGACATTCAAGTTTTATATGCTTGTGATAAATACTAGACATTAATTACCAAATTATAATTTGAATTGCAGACATGCTGCCATCACACCATCACAATAGAACATAACAGTACAACATACGAGTAGCTTTAGTGTAGAAAAATGGCTCCCTGATAATGGTTTAAAGAAAAAACCGAAACATGTCGGAGCCTTTAATGTAATTTTAAAGTTTTACATTATATTTTAAAAGTGTGCATGTGTTGGTAAATAAAAGGTGAATGTATTTAAACTTCAGAAAAGGGCCATTAGACTTATCTCTAACTGTAGCAACAGAACGTCATGTCGAAGATTATTTAAGGAACTGGGTATACTCCCATTGCAATCTCAATACATATTATCACTTGCACTATTTGTGACTAAAAACATGGAATTATTTACGTCAAATTCAGACATTCACACAAATAATACCAGAAGTAAATCTAACCTTTTTTTACCACAAACAAGATTAATGAATACGTCAAAAAGGTGTATACTTTGCCGGTATAAAAATCTTTAATTATCTACCTGAAAACATAAAGAAAGTCTCTGATAACACAAATAAAATTAAAAGTGAACTTAAGAAATTCCTTCTATTGTTTTCCTTTTATTCTGTTGAAGAATTCTATGGATGGGCATCCAAAAGAAATCTTTATGCTTCATATTTTTTAATCAACAATTTCCAGTTACATTATATGTGTTTTATTGTGTGGTATTGACCCCAAGTATTGTAAGTTTTGGATGTGGGTATATCATGCATACACAGACATACTAGTACAACAAGGATATGATATTGTTAGCTTATTCACTCCTATGATATGTCCGCACTACACATTAATTATAAGCTAACAACTGAATGTTTTCACAGTTTGTACCCGTATATTGTATTGGAATGACTATGATAATGACATGCATATTGGCATGCATTTATCTATTATATATATCTTATTTTGTATCTGTGTATTATCCTGAGTATTTTGTCTCTATGTCTTAATCATTGACAGGTTCTGTATCTAGTGGTCTTTTTGCCTTGTGCGGATTTGAGGAACACAATAAAATATAATATGATTCGGCTACTTATTTTTGTAGAACATCTTATGTTAAGGGAGGTGCCTGTATATATGTGCACATGAGCTTGAATTTTGAAGGTGTAGATATAGTTAACTGCTGTAAAGAGAAAGACCTTGAAGCCTGTGCTATTAAACGTAAATTGTACCCACATTTGTATAATATCAATTTGTAGAGCTCCTACTGGAAATTTTACTTTTTTTACAAATAACCTCGATTCAGTTCTTAATAAATTATATAATCCAACATCTAAACTTATTATCTGTGGTGATTTCAATATAGACTATCTAAAAAATACCGGGAAATAAACCAATTACAAAATCTGTTATTATCCTATAATCTCACTAGTGTGGCAAATTTTCCAACTAGATGCTCAAAACACTCTGCAACAGCTATTGACAATATTTTTATTGATATTGATAGTGGAAATGATTACACATTATGTCCAATAATGAATGGACTTTCAGATCATGACTCCCAATTATTATTTAAAAAAAATTAACTTGAGATCTTCCATGCAACATAATAAAGTAATTAGAACTTTTGATAAACATTCTTTAAACGATTTTCTAAACGAACTAAGCTATGAGATGTGGGACACCACTTTCTGCAGTGAAGACGTAAATTTAATGTTTAATGCATTTTTAGATAATTACTTAAAATTTTTTTACACCTGTTTTCCCAAAAAAGTAATACAACTCACACCAAAAAGGAATGATTGGACTACTCTAGGAATAAGAATATCTTGTAATTACAAATGTCAACTTTATGCAGCAAGTATAAACAATCCAGATATAAGAGATTATCATAAGAAATACAGTAAAGTCCTAGCTTCTGTCATAAATAAATAAAAAAAATTGACTTTTAACAACAGAATTAAAAGATCTACCAATCCAAATAAAACAATATGGGACATAGTAAAAAAGGAGACAGGAAAAACAAATAATAACACGAAGGACAAAATATATAAACTCCGAAATGGTGAAAAACTGGTAAATGGCTATGCAAAAATTGTAGAAATTTTTAATCACCACTTTTCATCAATAACGAAAGCCAATACTGTAAGTAATATTCATAATACTTTTAGTGTAAAAAACAGTTATAATATTTCACCCATGCACTACTTACATCAGTCATTCAACTGCATTTTTCCCAGCTTTAAACTCATGCCATTATCAACAAAAGATGTTGGGAATATAATTAATTCTGTGAATTCAAAAAATTCACATGGCTATGACAAAATATCCACCAAATTTTTAAAATTGAGTCTTCCTTTCATTCTCAGTCCACTAACCCATATATGTAACAAATCATTTTCTTTAGGAATCTTTCCGGACCGTTTAAAATATTCAGAAATAAAACCCCTATTTAACAAGGGAGATAATCTCAATATTGCAAACTACAGACCCATTTCAATTTTAAATTCATTTTCCAAAGTTCTGGAAAAGGCAGTATTCACTAAACTTTATGAGCACTGTAGCAAGCTTAACATCTTAGTAGATGAACAATTTGGTTTCAGAAATAAATTAGCAACAACTGATGCCATATTTAAACTGATTAATGAAATTCAAATAGCTTTAAATAATAAAATTATGGTGGGAGGGATTTTCTGTGACTTGGAAAAGGCTTTTGACAGTATTCACCATGATATAGTAATTTCCAAATTAGATTTTTAGGGGGTAAAAGGGAAAACATTGTTATGGTTTAAATCATATTTTAATAATAGATACCAAAGGGTTACTCTTACTAGTAATGTCAATGGCCAAAAATATCACTCAACCTGGAAAGGGATAACACAGGGTGTCCCGCAGGGGTCGATTTTAGGTCCGCTGCTGTTTCTTATTTACATAAATGACTTGCCTAAAATTGGGAATGACATAGCTAAACCTATATTGTTTGCAGATGACACTACCATTTTAGTCACAAGCTCCAACAAAAGTGATTTTGACCTAAAGGCAACTACTGCCTTCAATCTTGTTAATGAATGGTTAAACTCAAATTCTCTCCGTATAAACTTAAATAAAATCTATTTCATGCAATTTACAACATCAAACAAATCCAAATCTTACTTGCTAACAACTCAGCTAAATAAACTGATACAATCTGTGTCCAATACCAAATTTCTTGGTATTTATATAAATGATACAATCAATTGGAAAAGCCACATTGATCACATTCTCCCAAAATTAAGCATAGCTTGTCATGCTATGAGAATTATCAAACCTTACATGTCCCTTGAAACACTGAGAATGGTGTATCATTCCACTTATCACTCAGTTATAAGCTATGGCCTCTTTTTCTGGGGCATTTCCCCTCACAGTAAAAGAATATTTCTAATGCAAAAGAGAATTGTTCGAATCATGATGGGCTGTAGGAAGCTTGCCTCTTGCAGAACTTTGTTCAAGAACCTGAAACTACTTCCTCTTATGTCACAATACATATTTTCCAGTATGATGTTTATTATAAAACACAAACACCATTTCACAGTTAACTCAGCAATTTACAATATAAACACTACACAACAATTACATTTCCATCAACCAGCACCATATTCAATTGGTTTCAAACACAGTATTTACTAATCAGGTGTGAAGATATACAGCAACCTTCCTTTTTATATTAAACAGCTGTCCGATGATCCTAGATCCTTTGAGCTAGAATTAAAAGAATTTTTGTATCACCATTCCTACTACTCGCTGGAAGAGTATTTTAATCACTAATTTTATTCTCTAATTGAAATCAAATTTTTCATAATATAGTATAAATGAAATAATTAATTACATGAAGGAACGTCTGAGGGTAAAAATATTTCTAAAAAGCTCTTTTATCATTTATATTGCTGCACTTTGTTTTGTTTTGTGATCATAGTCGCTAGTTGGACGATCTATTTTCTGTCACATTATTTAGATTGTATTTAATTTTATATAGTTGTATGGTTTCAAAATTTTACAAATCTATAGTTACAACTGTAAAAGAATTTACCATAGTAATGTACAACAATCATGGTCATTTCCTATTTATCTTTGTAATTAGCATTTTAATACTGAATAAGTATAGACCGTAGTTATAAGATGACTGGTTTTACATCCAAATGGTCTTTACTGACATGTACTGGATTTTATGGAACCGAAATAAAAAATGAAATGAAATAATGTATAACTTTGTGTTATTTATGAAATCCTGCTTTATTGGTTAGCTTCATCGGTAACAAATCTGTGACACATAATTACAAGAATAGTGTTTGGAAAGTATGTGAAATCAGTATTGCAATAGACCTTTCCATTCTTGTCATGAAACGTCGTCTTCTGTCCCAACAAGCTATCTCATTAGGTAATGTCATGAGTGTGTGTGTGTGGGATATTCATGTGTGATCAACCTGTGGCATTTGGAATGTGACTGCATGCAGTGGGCTGTATTTGTTCCAGTGTTTCATACTGATGTGATGCAGGCAGCAGGTTATGTACTACAACTGCATGGTGTCACAACCCTCAAGACCATAATGTAAATGCTTGATTTTGTGAGAGCATCAGATCTCATAGAGAATAGGGCTAAGGTGTCTTCATCTGATTGATGTGTAAAGTGAGTTGATGATTATGTTTTTATGGACAGAGTTACATATTGAGAGCTTTTATTGTTTGAACACTGCTCAATTGTTTTATTGGGGTGAATAAATGCAGGTAAAAGTGGACACAACAGGCTAATATTAGTGTGTAGAATTCATAGAAATACCTCCAAAGTTCAGGTGAGACATCCACATTGTGTTGTATAGAATCATAAAATACATAGGGAAAATACTGTCAAACACTAACTGTTTAATGTATTTTATTAATAAGATGTTAGTTAAATAGAGTATAATTTTCCTAATTTCGGTACACCCACCAACCTTTGTGATTGTGGTACACTGCACGTTTATATTTTATATGTAATAACATTTTAATTCACACTAAATGAATTCAATACTGTTATACAGTGGAACAAACCTCTGGTTCCCAATGGGTAAGATGTTGGGTGGCCTTCAGAGTTGGGCTGGATGCTTTGCAACTGATTTGTGAGCTTGAAATATGACTATTTGCAAGTTCAGGTATTCTTCCAGTAATAAATGAAAGCAATATTGAAGTCAAGCAGCTTCGTAATGGTGGACATACAGTGTATGTGTAAATGAGAATAGCTAATATTGTGGGCAGGAAACCTGAAGGGACAGTACTGTTTTGGTGACTGAGGTAGAGAATTGAGAGTAAAATTAATACGAATTTTAAAATACCTACAGTGTGAGTTCATGTTTCCTCACTATAGGGTCCGGTGGTGTCTGTTGTGAGCAGGGTATTGAACTGTTGTGACATAAGAGAGGGCATTGCTTGTTTGTGTGACAGCTGGTTTGTTAAGACTGACTGTGGTCTGTGGGGTTGTCTGGAATTGATCACTGCAGCTGCAGTGAAGTGCACAAATAGAGTGCAAAGGTGAAACAGGAATACAAATGAAACAATCCTATAACAGCCAGTTTTCTTGACAGCTGAGCTCCCATACACTGCTAACAGCTATTGATATAAACAATATACAGTCAAGCACAACTCAGTGGTTTTATTAAGGCTTATTTCTTACATTGTTCCGTTCAACGACATGTTTCAGCTGTAGTTATGAGTCATCATCAGGTTGATTACTTTTATTAGTAAGGTAAAAGAAACAATTAGCAATGCTATTGTTATTGTTACCTATGAGATCTCACATAACGTATATGAAAATATTTATAATTCTATACAACACAACTGGGCTGTGTCACATGAAAGTTGCAAACAGCTACAGTTGTCAAGTTCCAGTCACTGTTTGGCTCCAGTTGGAGCAGTCAGTTAGTGCTGTACATGATACAAAAACACTTACACTATTTGCAGTACACTGTTTATCGAAATGTGAGCTGGGTCCTGATGCTACACTTCAATTGTACTTATTTTTCCTGCCATGAATTATTTTGTTGGATTGTTTAACAGTCCGTCCCACTCCACTGTATAAAACAAACTAAAGTACTGCAGTTTATGTGTCTTGGTGTTTTTGAGATGGATGAGAACAGTCGGTCCGACATGCACTTTGCTGCTCATCTTACCTCCTTGCCTCTTCACCCCACACATAACACCAGTACAACATTCCTTATCCTCACAGAAAGAGATGTAACTTATTTTGACACTTCAGTTTCTTTATCTTATATTTTGCAGGTGTTGACAATCCCACGCAGCTTCTACAAAAACAGGTCAGCCTCCAGGGAAATGAAGAAACGAAACCAATGTGTGCCAAACCTGTGCCAATGATTCTAGAAATGGAAGTGGCCTTGCAAATCAGTTTTGGTCGAAAGTGTGATTTGAGACAACCAAACCTCCGGTTGAACATCCCTGTCAGGTTGTGTAGTGCTGTGGCTGTATTGGCATGATTTATAAACATACTGGGCATGTGTGTTTCTGTGTAAATATTTGTAGCAAAAACAGAAATCCCATGGATTTGGGGATTTCAGACGGCCGTGTGATGTCTGCCGCGGTACTAGAATCCATTCTTATCAGACTGTGAAAAGTGTGTATAAATA
>Ga0123354_10019829_pt1 | contig 10560 bp, 4 predicted proteins | sample TergutLab28metaG_2_FD_97872 | JGI IMG/M metagenome (GOLD analysis project Ga0123354, IMG submission 97872) | Labiotermes labralis P4 segment gut microbial communities from Petit-Saut dam, French Guiana - Lab288 P4 | ecosystem: Host-associated > Arthropoda: Insects > Digestive system > Gut ...
AACAGGGATGTCTTACTTTAAAAAAATACACATTTCATAAACCACTGATTAATAAAATACATTTACTTTTAGAAAATTGTACCTTTGTCCTTTCAAGACTAAAGATGGAACCTGACATTTTGATTGTATTCACTTTAATTTCTATATTTTGTGAATGTAGTTTCAGCGTGTTGCATGTGTGATGGGATGTACTAGAGTTTTATACCAAAGAGACTGTACTTACTTGTATCTATGATACAATAATTGATAGAAGCACAAAAATGGAAATCTTATTACATTTTGATTTTAATAACTGTCACTGTGGTAAGACCTTAGTTATGTGCAACTAGCCATATAAACTGAGATGACTTACTGCATTTTTACAGAAGTAACAATCAATAAAAATTTAATGCATTTATTGACAGACAACAGGCATAGGAGTGAATGGAATATTGGTTCACATTATTAAGGTATCAAAACAGGAACAGGTCAATACATCAAAACAGTGTATACAAACAGAAACAAGTGTTTCTGATTTATTTTACAGGATGTGGAACAACCATTACGTTCCATCCCACTGACTGCCTTATCTTCTTGGTTGGCACAGAGGAAGGCAATATTTACAAATGCAGCACAGCCTATGCCTCCCTTTACCTCACTACATATGAAGCACATCACATGCCTGTGTATAAAGTGGATTACAATAAGTTCTATCCTGATATATTCATTTCATGCAGTGCAGATTGGAGAGTAAAAATATGGGAAGATAAAAGAAGGTGAGGTTCACAGTATTTCTGTTTTTAGGGTAGCTCAGTTGGTATAATGACTAGGCTATGGACTGGATGATCTGGGATTTGAATCCCGGAAGTGACAAGATTTTTTTCTTCTCAAAAACGTTCAGAGCAGCTCTGGGGGTCACCTAGCCTCCTGTTCAGTGGGTACTGGGGTTCTTTCCCAAGGATAGGGAGGCTGGGGTAGTAGACCACTCACATATAGCTAATGCTGAGATCAAGAGTCAGTGGAACTGTACATTTGCACCCCCTTATTGCCTTCATGGCATGGTCAGTATCTTGGCTTTATTGATACTCTGAAGGCTTACTGTATTAAGCAGGATTCAGTAATGTTTTATAGAGAAAATCTAGATCTTATTAAAATATAAATCTAGATCTTACTAAAGCATACTAATAGGAGGTTATCAAGACATGTGCCATGACAAAATGTGGCTTTCAAATAAATAGTGTTTGATTTCAGTTTCCTGATTCACATACACAGAACTGCAGCTAATGTCTCCATATCCCAGTAAGTGAAGACCTTCCTAGGATAGGTCCAAAGCTTCTGGATGTTTCATTTCAGTTTCCTTCAAAACATACATAGAAATGCGACTAATGTGTCTGTAACCCAAGAAGTGACTTCGACTTCCTAGGATAGGTCTGAAGCATCTGAGTATTTGATTTCAGTTTCTTGATTCACATACACAGAACTGTACTAATGTGTCTGCAACTTCTTTCTACGTATTTAGCGATAGTTAACAGAATGTGATAATGGTCGTGAAATCATGTTTAGCTCTGTTATGTCATCTAATCATCTTATGCTGAAGTTTTTGAGGTCTACTGAAACCGCACTGAATCATGTGATCACACATGTTGAGGAAGCAACGGAAAACAGAAAATTTACACTTTGAGCTTTCCTAGATATTGAGAGAGCTTTGCTAGCGCCTTATTTTACATCATAACAAAGGCTGCCAAATGGCATGGGCTTGGAGAAGGGCCCGTTTATAAGGCCCAGGTGCATCAGGACCATCAGGGCTTGAACCCATTTGCTAATCAATCAATCAATCAATCAATCAGTGGGCTTGGAGACATGATCTCTTGGCAGATTGGCTGTATGCTGGGTGGCAGGAAAATTACAATTACACTTGCAGAGAAACTATGGAGGGGTCTGTGACTAGGGGCTGTCTGCAGGGAGGCATTCTATCACCTTTGCTGTAGAACCTGGTTGTGGATGAACTCAATTAGAATGGCTGTTATACACTGGGGTATGGAGATAACACTGTTATCCTCATCCCTGGAAAATTCCCAAACACCGTCTCAAAGCTTCTCCAGGAGGCTTTGAGTATGGCACAACAGTGGTATAATAGGGCTCAGCTTTCTATTAGTTCACAAAAGATGGCAATAACACCATTCATCCAGAAGAGACATTTAAGGTGCGTGAAGGAACCAACTCTTTGAACACACATTGCAGCTGACTACTGAAGTCCGGTACCTTGGACTTATTCTGGACAAGGGATTGATGAGGAAGGTACAGCTGAAAAATGTGATGAATAAGGCCTATAGGGTTTTTTGGACCTTTAAGGGCACATTTGTTAAAACCTGGGGTCAGAAACCCAGTGTGGTGCATAGGATCTACACCATGGCAATCAGACACATATTGACCTATGGCGCCATGGCTTGGTGGCTGAGGGTCAGACACAATGTCAGCAGGACAGAGCTCAGTGATTTACAGAGATTAGCCTGTCTGGCTATAACAGGGGCGATGAAGATGACCCCAACAGCTGCAATGGAAGCCCTTCTGGGGCTTCTTCCTCTTCATGTGATGATCAAGGTAGAGGCACAGGTGGGGACCTACAGACTAATTGTACCCAGCAGTAGAGACTTAATCCACTAACTTCGGTCACACCAAAAAGTCTCAGGATATGGAGCAGAACCCATCCTCCAAACGGGGTCTGACGTTATGCTTCTGAGGTATGTATACCACAAGACATGTATGGACAAGTTCGCTGACAAATGTGAATGGCAGAACAGGTTCAACCCAGACAAAAAGGGAGCCTGGTCTGGTACACAGACGGTCCAAGACTAAGAAAGGCACTGGTGCTGGGGTGTACAGATGGGGCTTGAGAAGGGGGCACAGTCTGTCTTGGGCTCACACCACAATGTACCAGGTCGAAATGTATGCCATCAAGGTTTGCATAATGGAGAAAATAGAAAAGGCTACACAAGTAGGAACATCTATATTCATTCTGACTGTCAGGCAGCCATCAAGGCCCTTGACAGCTTCTAGATAAATTCCAAATCAGCCTGGGACTACCATCAGTTCCTGGTGAAACTGACAGAATACAACAAGATCCAATTGGTATAGGTGCCAGGACACATAGGATTTGATGGAAATGAGATAGTTGATGAATTGGTCAGACAAGCTCTTCACATCCACTAACAAGATCTGAGCCTGCACTTGGTATGTCTGCGAAGGTTGTCAGGGGAGTGATCAGGGACTGGACAAGTAGGAAACATTGAGGAGCACTGGCAGTCCATACATGGGCAAAGGCAAGCTAAGGGCTTTCTTACAAAATCTTCTGCAGAAAGAGCTGGGGAATTGCTCAACCTGAGTAGAAACCAGGTAAGGGCTGCTAACAGGACATTGTCATTTAAAAGGACACCTTTTTTAAATGGGGCTAGTAAATAGTCCTGGGTTTGATAGATGCAAGCAAGCATCTGAAACAGCCACACACATTCTTTGTGACTGTGAGGTTTTGGCTACATTGAGATACAGGCACCTAGGTTGTCATTTTTTGAAACCAGGTGACTTTGATGATATCTCTGTCAACAAGATACTACTGACAGAGATCTCTTTGCTCAAGATGCAGGACTGCTGAATGAGTGAGTTTAAGAGCTGAATGAAAAATTGATCATGGTTGAAGTGCATGGATCACTCAGTGCCCGCCCTTCCATGTTCTATTCTATTCTAAGCTGAAGTTTTGTTGTCCAGTTGTTCTGTATGGTACAGCAATTTTAGATGTTCTTTGTGTAGTAAAATTAAACCATGACCACCCACCTGTCTATCAGTGACCTAGTATCAGTGACTAAATGGTCTGTTAGATTTTCATGAAATTTGGTGTAGGAGCTCTTGGCAAAAAGTTGTTGCTCAAATGTGAGTTTCATACTGTCATACTGTACATAAGGACGTATGTGATTTTATACTTGCACTTACCATCATTTCCCACTGATCTGGATAAAATTCGGTGCAGGTGATCTCCAATTAATGCCACTGAGCATTGAAATTTGGTACACTGTAATCCACACTTCACTTATGGGTGTAAATGAAAGTTTGCACTTCCTTTCTATGTATTTTTGTCTGTTTTGGAATACATGTGGCATAGGGGATGTCCACAAAAATTTATTAAGTAATGGTCAGCTTTGTGAAAGTTGGCACAGTGTAAGCCATACCTTTTTTAATGAAACAAATGTATTTCTATTTGTACTTTCCACATTTATTTTCCAATTTTCGCAAATTTTGGTACTATATATATATATATACACACACACACACACACACACACACACACACATAATGCTGCTGAGCATTGGCAGGTTTTGTGAAAATCGGTGCTGGAAGGGCATTACTTTTTTCATATATGTAACTCATATCAAATTATGTGTGTCCCATGAAAGCTTGTGCAATTGTGAAAGTAAAGACTCCACTGGTAAAGCCTGTGTGCCACAGTATGGGGTGCACCATTAGTAGTCCCACTTATTTGTAATGTATTTATTTGTACATCACTCTTATTATTTATTACTGACTCACAAACTCTTGCTTAACTGTTAAAATGCTTGTTTAAGAACTGTAGTGCACATCACAGAAATTTATATACGTGAGAAACATAATGAAATACATTGGTAGATTAATATGAGCGTAGTTTTTACATTCAAGTGTAAAAGTGACATAATGTACAATCTGGTGTTTTGTGAGTTACTGAGCAGTATATTTGTCATTGTGTGGAAATTTTATGAAATGCCACTGTTTAGGGAGGAGGGATTTTGCTATTAAAGAGAGTTCCTTATCAAGAGGGGATTATCTGTATACATATATTTTGCTTCAATAAACAGAATTCGTTGTGAAGGTGTTCATAAAGTACAGGGTTTATTAATATGCTTTTCAGTTAGTGTTTGTTGTACTGTTAACACCAGAACACTTTCTCTCATATCCATGCCTACATGCTGTATGGACTTTAAAAGCTTAGAGGCTTTAGTTTCTAACACATATACATATTTTTTGTAGCTTTATTTTCTTGTCAAAACAATTAGGACATTATGCAGTGAGATTTAATTTAAAAAAAATGTTTTTGGTTGTTTTAAAAAAGCTCTATTTTTACTGCATTTAATAATAGATATGAATGACTCATTTCAGATTGAATTTCAGAATCTGAAATATAAAAACCTTTTTTTTGGAACATGAATTTCAATTCCTAATCATCAGTCTAGATGTTCCCTCATGCAATTGTTTAGACAGACAATGTATTAAAACCAAAACTGCCCCTGCAAAGAGGTGACATTTTGTGACTGAAGAAATATACAAGATGAAATATTTAACGGGAATATTTAATAAAAAACGGTAAAAAAGGTTTTCATTTTCTGTCATTCATTTTATGTACCCTCCATGTACAAACATTCTGTTTCCCTCTTCCAGTGACCCACTTTTTGTGTTTGACTTGGGATGTGCAGTAGGAGATGTGGAGTGGGCCCCATATTCTAGTACTGTGTTTGCTGCTGTAACCAATGATGGGAAAGTTCATGTCTTTGACTTGAATGTGAACAAGTACAGACCCATATGTGTGCAAGCTGTAGTCAACAAGAAGCGCAACAGACTGACACGCATAGCGTTTAACCATAAACTTCCAATCATAATTGTTGGTGATGACAGGTAAGTGTGCTACAAGATTCAGTTCTCTGTCTAGTGTTGTCTACAGCTGAAGTTATGTTAATCTGCTAAGTATAGTGGTTAGCGTTACAGACAGACACGCAGGCACATGCACACATGAGTGTGCACACATACAAACACACACACACACACAGTGGAATTTACCTATTGCCATTGTGAATGTCACATACTCCATTCACTTTCTCACCATTCTAGACCAAAAAAGGGCCATTTGTTACTCTGTTTTTCTCAATTGAAACTTTCAGTTTCTGTTGGCTCAACACAAGATCTGTTTTCTTTTCCATTTTCACTGTTCACCTGAACCTAAGTCAGTCATGCTGTAGGTTGAGGTAGCACAATCCATCAAAACAGCACTATCAGTGTATGTTTCTGCACAGTGTAAGACATAGCATTAAATAGTTTGTGTTGGACATTACCAGTGTTTTGTACAATGCTCATACTATGCAACCTAATTATGATTATCCTAAAAATGATACACCTCTGTTACTTGTAACCATAATATCTACTTTACATTACATTATGCAAACAAACAGACCAAATTACTACATTATTTATCCTGTTGTTCACTGATATGATTCTTTTGACTAACAGAGGCTGTATCACTGCTCTCAAACTATCACCAAATCTACGTAAGAAAGTGAAACCATCAAAGAAAGGACCTGTTTATACTGACAGAGAGTTGGAACTAATGAAATTGGAGAAACTTCTGGCACTAGTACGAGAACCACCCACTGTAACACCACTTTCAACTTTCCCCGCTGCTGTAGATACGGAATAAATTAATCTAAACTCCGCAAAAACTGAACATAACACACATAATTTATTTGCATTCCATTTGTCATTTCTCTTGTACTTAATAATGCATTGTACACCACTATTCGAGGAAAAAGTGCTTTACTGAGAAAATTGACACTACTTATTTGTCACTGCAATGTTAATATCTGGAGATATTTGAAAAGTAGCAAGGTGAAGACAGCTGTCTGATCTTTCATCATCAACTCAATTGCTGTAGGGTTCTTCATAATATTAATCTTTAAAAACAACTGTTAATAAATATAAGTATTTCAAAAAAGGATCATCATTTGTCAGGCATGGTTACTGAGCACTGGAAACTTTACAAGCTGGGTTTATAGAAGTTGAGAAATGCTGTATCATGATATTTATTTCTAGGGTTTTTTAATGGATGCATATAAAACAGTTATTTGTTAAATTTCAAGTTTTTGTTTTGTGTGTCTGACATTATGTCATTGGCCTCATTGCAAAAGTAGAAGGGCTACATGACACCTGCAGACTGCATGCTGCTTATCACTGTCCTACAGCATAGTTACCAATTGGAAAGCAGTTCCCAGTAAACTATTTCCATGAACCACATTCCTTCTTGAGAAGCTAGTAGTTCTAGTGGAGAAATTCCAATTTGATTGACATGGAACTCAAGTTTCATCATAAAGTTCACAGCAGTCTGCCTTAGGCTCTGTATAACGTTTCGTATTGTGTTAGATTGCTGAGGTGAGGAGTTCTTTGCCCCCGGCCACAACTCCCAAATTAGACAGTTATTTTCTGTGAAATATCAGAGACTGCTTATTCAGTACATCTGTAGTTATCTTGTATATTTGGATGCCATATTCTCCATACACAATCTTGAACCTGCACCATGCTGTGTTGACATGAGACCCACTTAAAATGTGGTCCCAATAAATAATTTGTAAATAAGGATCTATAAATAAAACAGCAGAGTGTAAAATACTTTGTCTTTATTCTAAAACATAAACTATATAATAATAATATTTGGCACCAACATACAATACATTATAAGTCAATAAAACAAGTAGATGCTTTCTCTTGAACCTTATGACCCAATCATCATCTTCTAACAATATATATGCACACAGTGCTTCTTTTCTTGGCAGGGGGAGACAAAGGTATTCACAAAGTAAATGAGACGACTTTTAAGCCTGTTTTTAACCTACATGCACATCAGCAGAAAACAGCACTGTATATACCATAACTATATGTTTTGTTAATTATAAAGCTCCAAGACAAAGAATACCTTCCATCTCTATTTTGAGCCAATATTTTAGCCTTCATCATCCATTAATAACTATGTACACAAGTATAAAATGGACATGAGACCAGACTATCAAAAAACACCATCCTTGAGCTTCGATTAGGTTACTGTCTGAATACTCTAAATACACTACAGTGACTTAAACTTATTTCCAAAAAATGAAACAATCATGACTAGTTTTTTATGTACCAAATTCTTTGTTGAATTTATATAACCACTCACATTTAACACACTAATTTTGAATCAAGGTGAAATATACGAATTGTTACAAATGAAGAAATCAGTGGTATACTTGGGGGTCATCAGTTTTCATGGAGGGTGAAATCACAAAATGAGATTCCTGTCTTTCAGTAGCATTTATATGAAATTATTATTTACTGCATATTGATTTAAGAAGTGAAAAATGTCAGTTTGCAAGTGTCATATTCACTCCCCATGAATAGGGCTGTATGAAACTTGGTACTGACATGCTTTAACCCTTATCCTGCTAACATGGAGAATATGGTGAGCTCCTCATAATACCAGCAAATGGCAGACAGGATTTAACTTGACGTTTAAAGGATTAAAAACAAGATATTTTGGAGGTACTTATGAGTCCTACTTTCCTTTATATGTTTGTTTCACTCTATGGCTTGAGGTGATCATGAACTATTAATTCTAAATTGTATCATCTGGCAATCCATTTCTGTTCATAGTTTCCATTGGCACAAATTCTATATTAAATCTGTCAGATACAAGCTGACATTCTGGACCACTTACATGACTGTAATCACTGACAATTAAACAATCTGCCACATGAATTTTTAGTGTTTTAAAATCAAACAGAATATTTCACCCAGTTCTTTAGTTATAGCCATTATCAAAAGTTACATACATATTTTGTGCCACCATCTTGGTACCATTTTACATTCTACGCTAAAAATAATTCATTACTTAAAAACTGCATATATTATTAAGACCTATTATCACACCAACTTTTAGGATTCAACATTAGGCTTTAATTAAAATTGCTTATTTGTCAAAGATCTGTTATCACACCACATTTGAAGATGCTACTGGTACATTACATGCAGCTAGTGTCACTCCCCATTGGAAGTTTGAATGCCTGTCATGTTTGTACTATGACCACAGAATATTGAATTTGGTGGTGGGTGGGGTGAGCAAAGTAGCTAGAAGAACAGAGGTAGTTGCATGATATTCACACACAGCTGCATGATAATCCATCACTTTTTGTTCAGTGGTTATTAGGGGGAACAGAAAGGCATACATGCCTAATATTCCATTTTAAAACTAGACCATGCCCCATCCTTCATCCAGAATGTGGTTGCTATTGTCATTGAGATCACAACTTATATAAATGGTAAACAAATTGTTCCCTAATTATGGCATTTGGACTCAAAATGTATTAATGTAATATGAGAAATGAACTTTGGTATCTAACAAGCAGGTTAGAAGAAACAACAGGACAAAAGAAATTCCAGAAACATTATCGTAATACACATCACCATAACTCTTTTTAATATAAGAAGATGCATTCTTCCCATTGTGTTGTAATGGGTCTTGTATGATTCTTAGACTAAACAATGACTGTTTCCCTCAACAGCATTACCTGACTGGTCTTTGTAATGGCTGTAGTTTGTTCTCTATGAGGCAAACACTGAGAATGTAGAGTGAATGTCATCATCAGGTATTCTCTGTTAAACTGTTTTCCATCAAGAGTCTGTGAATTCTGCCCAACAGGTCTGAGTTGAGTGAATTCTATTCAGTAGAACAAAGCTTTATGCTTTAGAGTTTTCCCATTTTTATCATCATTGCTGCTAGGAACTTTGTTAGGTTAGGTAACAGACCTTGACACTGCCTTAGTAAGGTTATTACAGTTTGTAAATATTCTAACTGTAAATGTTACCATGAGTTGTACCTAAGGGGTCCATGAATTGAAACAGTATTTGGGAGGGGAACCATGATTCTAGGAAGGCTCAGAAACACTGCTCTGTTAGGTCCACAGTAGGGAATAGGAAATAAAGAAATACAATTTTTTACATTTAATGTACATAGCATAACTTTTATATTTCCTGCTTCCTTCTGCAGAATTAACAGAGAACACATGATGATATTATGGCATTTACCCCATATTTTCAGTTCCTACATCACAGGAAAGATATTATGTCTCCATTACAAAGGTTATTTGGTTAAGAGTGTTTAGTGAAACAATTGCTGTTTATTCTAACAGCCAAACAAAACCCATAAATACACTCTGTGGGCAAAATGCAGAGTTTATTAAATGTTAAAGCAGGCAGCAAAAATGGCAACCACTGCGTTTTAAAAGTCCAGGTGGTGTGTACTGCAGTACACAGAATAGGGTTTCATCATGCCCAATTTTTTAAAAATTAATTTCACACTTTCTTCATATTATATCCCAATCTTGAAATTAGATGATTACACTCCACAGCATTCTGAATGCCATAATTAAAGAATTGTTTACGACATATACAAGGCACTGAACGACTAACAAGGAAAGTAACCATATTCCAGTCAAGAATGGATACTACTAAACTTAAATCCAAATTGGATAGTGAATGAGGGAAGTGTATATAAACTTTTAAACCACTTAAATTAATATTTATAAAACTGAAAGCTAAGAAGAAAGTGCGTAGAATTCAGAGACATAACATGTAATGCACTCTTTACACATTCCTGACAAGTAAAAAGAGAGAACCTTTTCCAGTCTTGTCTTTGATAGGAAGGGGGGGGGGGGGGGGGGGAAGAGGGAGGGGGGGAGGTAATTACTGGTATTTGTTAAATGT
>Ga0123354_10019830_pt1 | contig 10560 bp, 9 predicted proteins | sample TergutLab28metaG_2_FD_97872 | JGI IMG/M metagenome (GOLD analysis project Ga0123354, IMG submission 97872) | Labiotermes labralis P4 segment gut microbial communities from Petit-Saut dam, French Guiana - Lab288 P4 | ecosystem: Host-associated > Arthropoda: Insects > Digestive system > Gut ...
TGTACATTAGACTTCAGTATAATTATGCAACACAATTAGACACAGGATGATGCCTACCATAGATTTATCTATAATAAGCTTAGACATAGCTTGGTAACAGCATGAACCCTCCATGCAAGCCACACGTCCGAACTGTTCTGACAGATATGAGATCTCGTGCCCACTTTACCCCATCCCCCCCTTCCCCGTATAAGTATCCCATATATATATATACAGGGTTATTCATAAGTCCCTCCGGGATTTCCGAACTCGACTGCGCAACAACCAAGAGAGACATGGCAGAAAGGAGCATATCAACAGAGAGAGAGACACTCCAAGTTTTTGTCCTACCTTACAGGTGCTTGATATGTGCACCCTTGGTGTCTGTCTTGGTTGTTGTGCAGTCGAGTTCAGAAATCCCGGAGGGACTTATGAATAACCCTGTATATATGATTGTATAACTTCATACTAAGTGATTCATGTACAACCTGAAAATGGCCTTTATCAAGCGCTGAAACATGTAGTTGTTCTCTATGTAATACATAATATAATAATAATATATATCTCTCCACCATATCGTTGTGTTAGACAGTAAATGTACTCCATTATAGTGACAATGTACATCACTAAGCACATGGTCAAGTTCTACTAACCTGAGAATGTCCATCAGCAAGAACGTGGCCCCCTAGTCGGCTGCTAGTAAAGCAAATGTTCAGAAAGTTGTTTTCAGCTCGTTCAAGCCGGCCCTCATGTCTGATAGCGAGTGGGCACAGTGCTTGGCCACTCTCTAGCCAGTCTTCAATGGTGAGCCACTCTTTACTTGTCATCACCTGACGTGAATATGTGACCCTTCCCTCGGGCATGCCTTCTGCCTCCAGCTTGTCAAAATAGTACAGAATACTGCGTAATTTTGCCTTCTGGCTGTTCCTGTGAGTGTATTGAAGACTGCATATTAACTTCTGTCTCAGAGATTCAAGTCACCTCCGATGTGATGCTGTAATTGGAGAAATATTTTCTGGCAGTTTGATGACATAATGCCTTCATCTTCATAGTGTTTCGGTCCAACAGCAGCCATGCAGAAATGCAGGATACTTCATACAGGTGAGGATGGAGAAAGGGCAGCCATCCACAACTATATGGGACACCATAACATTCCACATGGCTATTTTGCTTGGACTGCTGGACGCTGAAGATTAAGACATTGTGTCCTTTTGAAATGTCACGGAATAATTCACCAGGAACACTGCATCACAGTTCAGAAGACATGAACCTTAATGAACAACATTGTTGTGAGAACCTCAAATAACATAAATTTTGCTTCGGTTGTCTGACAGATGTGACAAATTTGCAAACACTGCCATCACTCAAAACTTTATATGAATCCTTTCAGAATATCAGATTTGTGTTTGTCACTATGCTACACTCTCTCAATTCAATTTACTCACATGTCTAAATGTTTGAAGAAACTTGTAAAATTGAAATCCTGGAGTGTTGGGTGTGTTTTGATGGTACGTTTTGGAAATGTAGAAAAGAAAGCATGGGCCAGCAACGATGCGATGAATCCACGCTCTAACTCCACTCGGTCCACTGAAACACATTTTTCAAAGGAGGGAAATTAAAACGAGAGTCCCATTGGCATACTGAGCGCCTTGAAAGGTATACATTTGGTTTTACAAGGTGCAAAACATCTCTGGCATGAGTGGTAGGACTAAAAATTCTGCTACACCATTTATCTGACTCAGTACAATTCTTTATGATTAATCTATACTAAACGCTGTCAAACATATTCAGTTTACATAGAAATCTGCTGCACAGTGTTTCTTTTATCACTGCCCCAAGCACCACAGCTCTCATGGGATGTGTTGGCATATACAATAAAACTATCATGCTCAGTACATCAGTACAAGAAAACCCTCTAGCTTTGTTTACTGAACAAAGATATACACAGACGTGACATCTGCACAGTTTTCCCAACTATATTTTCAAAGGATTCTCTAATATTTTGTACTGGCTATAATCACCAGTGCAGCATTTCTGAATCTCCTGCAGTCAGCGTAGAACTTTTGGTATCTGAGTGAAAATTTACATGCCTTTTTAGTGGTGAGTTAACTTTTATTGCAACTGTATATTATCATGCATTATAAAAAATGACAGTATGGAGGAACTTTTCGTTTATTTATCCCAAAGGGAGCTATGCAAATGAAAGATGGAGAGGCATTTGTAGGCTGTTTGAACCTGTGTTTGAAGGGTATGGAATGTACCTCACATACCTCCATAAAAGGTTTCATGTAACCTTATACACTTTACGAAGTTTTGTATAGCCGTTTGGTTCATACATGCTGTGCCCTGGTAACAGAAGTTCTGAAACCCAAACCCAAACATAAATACTTCTCATACCTTGCTGCTGCAGACTGAAGTGGAAGCCTCCTGCGGGTTTAAGCTGTTTGAGCTGCAGTGCTTTATGTACCATGGATGGAGCAGTCACTTCAAGGAAGTGGCATCTCTCTTCATCTGTCATATCAGAGTCCAGAAAGATCTCAAGACCTCCAAAGACAGTGAGGTCTGGCTTGTCATCATCATCTGGATCCAGACCAATGCTGCAAACAGTATATCATCTAATTACAGAAACTAAATCCTAAAGCATTTTAGTTGCAGACAAAACAAATTTGATGCACTCAGTAGTTCAATGTATCAAATTTCTTGTACATATGTCTTGTAATTATGCTTGTCTAAACCATTTTTGTTAACACATAATACAGTTTTAAGATATGTAACTCTTAATTAACTGAACTTGTAGAAATTTTACAAATTAATTACCATATAATATTTCCTGATACAAAAAAGAATGTTAGAAATTTTGAATATCCACTGTATGACATTTTGGTTTATTAATGTCTTCATGTATTTCGAAAGCTAAATCTGATTCAGAAAGTTATTGTTTTCCCTGTAATTCTCTCTGTTTAAAGAAAGAACAGGGCTAGAATTAACATACAGTGATTGTACTAGATGACATGGGGCATACATAAAGGAGAGATTTCTATAGTAAAACCAGATGCACCAAATTCTCAAATTTATTTTATCGGAGTAACACTCTACATGTTTCGGACGGTCTTTCCGTCCATCATTAGGATTTAAAGACTGTGCATACTGCAACAGGCATATGTCAAACAGATACTGCCGACTGCTTGGTAGCAAGCAGTCGGCAGTATCTGTTTCCTCTTGACCTGTGATGCTGTGTCACTAGGTGAGTGGTTTCCAGCTTTTGAAGGAACATACGACCTTTGAAACAACAGGAACCACTGGACCAGTAATGCAGCAGCATATCCCAGAAGATCTGAATCTCCAAGGGTCAAATTCCTGCTGATTCCACAAAGAGATCATGTAGGATCAAAATCATGCTTGGTGTTCTGGCATATCTGTGGCAGTTCTCTGTACTTCTCTCCTGCATCTTTCCTCTCCCACTCCTACAATTATATCTTTTTTTAAGTAGATCCACAGCATTGTCACTGTTTACAATGCAAACGTATGTGATGGAGGTCTTCGAATTGTTTTCGTAATTCTCTATTCAGGTTGTCCACTCATGCTGTCTTCATCCCACATCACGTAATAAATATGACATGACCAGAACTTTTGTAACTACGTCTGTTGAGAGTAAAGGATAGATTTGCCTTAAATATGTATGGGGGAGGGAAGGTACAGCTTCAAATATTTTTGACCTTGGGAGCAGGTTGATGTGTGTAATGAGACTCACAATCTGCATACTTTATCTCCACAGAAAGAACCCACATTACTCATTGGATAGAAGAATGGGTGGGTCTCAGAACCAGTGTGGATGTGGTGATGAAGAGAAAATCCTGCCCACTAAAGGTAACCACAGATAGATGTCACATTAATTTCCAGTGCCTAACACAGTCAGGTTCGATAACATTTATGACCCTCACTTGCAGATGTTGTGTATCTTCTGCATGCTGTCAATCAGGTCCTTGGAATTTCTGGCCATCGAGAGGTGTGTAAGGTGACGTTGAACTGTCGGCCACCAGGGCAAGTCACACGGTAATATCACGAGGGCCATGCTCCGTCTGATTGCTTTATCAGTTTCAAGTCTTCAAGTGCATCACATCTGAAAAGCGAAAGAACACGATAATGTATGCAGATAGTGATGATGAATGTGAAGTTTGGTAAATTTACGAATGGAAGTTCTCAATGCACAATTTGAGTTTTTCACAGTGGTGTAACTGAGGATTCGGGTCTGGTTGGGCACTGTGCCAGTAGGTGAGAGCTTTCTTGAAACTGTGGAAGGTGCTCATTGCCTAACAACACAGCCTCACATCCCACAAGACCTGAACCATAAGCCTGCTGTTGACATTCTAAATGACTTGAACTGACAAAAGAGGTAGCGATAGTACAGCGCTGTAAACAAACTTGTGTGTGATGTGTGAGTGTCTCACACTTACACTCTCTGTGTTGTGCAGCCTTCTAGTTCGGTAGATAGATACCAGCTTTTTGGCACTTCATATAAACAACATGCCTCCATGTTTTCAGGTCAAGGTCACTTTGGTAACTGTAGGTATTCCAGAATACAGTAACCTTGAAGAACTATGAATGTGTTGGGAGGTTCCTCAAGGGAGGTCGTAGGCTGTGTGAGGCTGTCATACTCATTATAAAAAAATACAAGGAACTGTTCTTTTAGTGAAACAAACTACATGAACTAAATACTAAAGTTATTCATTTCGAAAAGAAAGATACTGTGTTAATTCTTATAATTATCTGAAATCCTCCGTGTTTATTGACATCTAAGTAACTCTGTGAGGCAGTATCATAACTGAGGATCCCTTTTCCATTTCATACTTCTATGACACCGAGAAGTTCCCTGTTGTTGAAAGCCCTCGGAGTATCTTCTTTCCTTAATATGAGAGACCAAGTTTCATGGTTATTCACAATGACCACTTACCTACATTTGGTGTCGACTTTAAGAATGAGTGGCGCTGTACTTCCACTCCACCATTGCTACTGTGGCATGCCTTGGGGAATGCTTTACAGCACAACTTGCATAAATACAGCCTTGTATTTGCTGGCCGTAACTGGTTTAGACAACACTCCAGAGGCCAGAGCATTCTGCGATTTAATCCGCTCTACATTTGTTCGCGCAATCTCGCTTCATTCGTTCGTACAGTTCCGAAATATTTGAACTTTGCAGTGCAAGCGGATAGCAGTTCGTATGGGTTGGATATCCGCCAAATGATGCTATTTATTTCTTGTCTTCAGCAGTCCGCGCCGTCTGATTATTTCACTTGGCTAGCGGTTTGTGAACCCCGTGAGAGACCGCAACGTCGGACGGCGCTAGTCGTAACACAGTAATTACTGCTAAGGAAGCTTCAAGGCACGGCTATAGCCGACGTTTCGAAAGCTTTCCTTGTCTATGATGACTCGGCATGTGGGATGAACGATAGATTTGGAAACTTTCTTTGTCTGATAGCTTGGCCGATATAGTGAGTAAGCTGCGGGCGGGATGACCGAAGAATCGGCGTTCGAAAACCAACGAGAGGTTTTTCTTTCCTCCAAATCCTTGAAAACTTTCCTGCGAGCAAAGCGGTCGGGGCACGAAGCTGAATACTCAGTTCCATCAAGTGTCAAGATAAAGAGTGCATGGATCCATACCTCCCACTTCACAATACACCTTGGGAGAGTGGTGCTTAGTGAAGCAGAGAAATAAGTTTAATTTACCTCTACTATTACCATCTTCAGGTTTGATGTTCGACACAGTGACTTTCAGTAAAGTTACAAGGAGAATTTCATTTCCTACATAAATTGACCCTGGTATTCGTGAGGATATAAAACAGACCTTTGTGCTTGATATGTGGTGTAAAGAGGAAGAAAGATACATCAATATGTTTCGCGGCTCGCCGGAGGTTTTCAAAATTTCTGGTAACACGGCCCCATAATAAAGGCCACTAATTCTGCCGAACAACACCCCCCCCCCCCCCAAAAAAAAAATAATAATCTCCAATCGAGGACCCTTCAGACACGTCTAGTAGTAACGTTTAATGTCGAAGTCTTTGCACGTAAGAAATATTATTAAACTGTTAAAATGTTTACATAATTTAACCAACAAATTCCACCGGCAGTAAAAATAATCATTTGGTGGGACAATTTGTTGGACCAAATAACGTATAAACATCTGTTGCAGGGCAGATGGGTTGGGTTCAGTTTGTAAACACTTCATTACGTCAGCATATTGCAAACAAATTTGATTTTTATGGCAGCAATTAAAATAAAACCATAATTTTGAAAACCTGAAAGAAGAAATATTACGGTAAAACTGCACAGAATGTATACCGTATTATACGGTACTACTGCACAGAATGAATACCGTGTTATACGGTACTACTGCACAGAATGTATACGGTGTTATACGGTACTACTGCACAGAATGAATACCGTGTTATACGGTACTACTGCACAGAATGAATACCGTGTTATACGGTACTACTGCACAGAATGTATACCGTGTTATACGGTACTACTGCACAGAATGTATACCGTGTTATACCGTACTACTGCACAGAATTTATACCGTGTTATACCGTACTACTGCACAGAATGTATACCGTGTTATACGGTAAAACTGCACAGAATGTATACCGTGTTATAGGGTATTACTGCACAGAATGTATACCGTGTTATACGGCACAACTGCACAGTATGTATACCGTGTTATACGGTACCACTGCAGAGAATGTATACCGTGTTATATGGTACTACTGCACAGATTCTATACTACAGTACTACTGCACAGAATGTATACTACAGTACTACTGCAGAGAATGTATACCGTGTTATACGGTACAACTTCACAGAATATACACCGTGTTATACGGTAATACTGCACAGAATGTATACCGTGTTATACGGAACTACTGCACAGAATGTATACGGTGTTATACGGTACTACTGCACAGAAGGTATACCGTGTTATACGGTACGACTGCACAGAATATATACCGTGTTATACGGTAAAACTTCACAGAATGTATACCGGGTTATAAGGTACTACTGCACACAATGTATACCGTGTTATACGGTACTACTGTACAGAATGTATACCGTGAAATACGGTACAATTTCACAGAATGTATACCGTGTTATACGGCATTACTGCACAGAATGTATACCGTACTACTGCACAGAATGTATACCGTGTTATACGGTACTACTGCACAGAATATATACTGTGTTATACCGTACTACTGCACAGAATGTATACCGTGTTATACGATACAACTTCACACAATGTATACCGTGGTATACGGTACTACTGCACAGAATGTATACCGTGGTATACGGTACTACTGCACAGAATGTGTACCTTGTTATACCGTACCACTTCGCAGAATGTATATCGTTTTATACCGTACTGCTCCACAGAGCGTATACCGTGTTAAACCATAAAACTGCACAGAATGTATACCGTATTATGCCGTACTACTGAACAGAATTTGTATCGTATTATACAGTACAACTGCACAGAATGTATACCGTGTTATACCGTCCTACTGCACAGAATGTATACCGTGTTATACCGTACTGCTGTACAGAATGTATACCGTGTTAAACCGTACTACTGCACAGAATGTATACCGTGTTATACCGTACTACTGCATGGAATTTATAACGTGTTATACCGTACTATTGAACAGAATGTATACCTTGTTAAACCGTACTACTGCACAGAATGTATATCGTGTTATACCGTACTACTGCACAGAATGTATACCGTGTTATACGGTACAACTGCACAGAATGTACACCGTGTTATATCTTGCTACTTCACAGAATGTATACCCTGTTATACCTTACAACTGCACAGAATGTGTACCGTGTTATATCTTACTAATTCACAGAATCCCTACCGTGTTATACCTTACTACTTCACAGAATCTTTACCGTGTTATACCTTATTACTTCACAGAATCGGTACCGTGTTATACCATATTACTGCACAGAATCTATACCGTGTTTTACCGTACTACTGCGCAGAATCTGTACCGTCTTATACCTTACTACTGCACAGAATCTGTACCGTGTTATACCTTACTACTGCACAGAATCTGTACCGTGTTATACCTTACTACTGCTCAGAATGTATACCATGTTGTACCGTACTACTGCACAGAATGTATACCGTGTTATACCTTACTACTTCACAGAATCTGTACTGTGTTATAATTTATTACTGTACAGAATCTGTACCGTGTTATACCATATTACTGTACAGAATCTATACCGTGTTTTACGGTACTACTACGCAAAATCTTTACCGTCTTATACCTTACTACTGCATAGAATCTGTACCGTGTTATAACTTACTACTGCACAGAATCTGTGCCGTGTTATACCTCACTACTGCACATAATGTATACCGTGATATACCGTACTACTGCACAGAATATATAGCGTGTTATACCTTACTACTGCACAGAATGTATACAGTGTTATACCTTAAAACTGCACAGAATCTGTACCGTGTTATACATTATTACTGCACAGAATCTCTACCGTGTTACTCTTTACTACTTCGCAGAAACGGTGCCGTGTTATACCTTACTACTGCACAGAATCTGTACCGTCTTATACCTTACTACTGCACAGAATCTGTACCGTGTTATACCTTACTACTGCGCAGAATCTGTACTCTGTTATAATGTAATACTTCACAGAATCCGTACCGTGTTATACCTTACTACTGCACAGAATCTGTACCGTCTTATACCTTACTACTGCACAGAATCTGTACCGTGTTATACCGTACTACTGCACAGAATCTATACCGTGTTTTACCGTACTACTTTGCCGGAATCTGTACCGTGTTGTACCTTACTACTGCGCAGAATCTGTACCGTGTTACACATTACTACTCCACAGAATCTGTACCGTGTTATACCATACTATTTCGCCGGAATCTTTACCGTGTTACACCTCACTACTCCACGGAATCTGTACGGTGTTATACCTTACTACTGCACAGAATCTGTACCGTGTTATAACGTACTACTGAGAAGAATCTGTGCCATATTATACCTCAATACAGCACAGAATCTATTCCGGGTTTTACGGTACTACAGCGCAGAATCTGTACCGTGTTTTAATTTATTACTTCACACAATCTTTACCGTGTTATACCGTACTACTGCACAGAATCTATACCGTGTATTACCATACTATTGCGCAGAATCTGTACCGTGTTTTTCCGTACTAATGCGCAGAATCTCTACCGTGTTATACCTTACTATTTCATAGAATCTGTACCGTGTTATACCTTACTACTTCACAGAATCTGTAATGTGTTATACCTTACTACTTCACAGAATCTGTATCGTGTTATACCTTACTACTTCTCAGAATCTGTGCCGTGTTATACCTTACTACTTCGCAAAATCTGTAGTGTGTTATACCTGACTTCTTCACAGAATCTGTACCGTGTTATACCTTACTACTTCACAGTATCTGTACCGTGTTATACCATACTACTGCAAAGAATCTATATCATGTTATACCTTACTACTTCACATAATCTATACCCTGTTATACCCGACTACTGCGCAGAATCTCTAACGTGTTATACCGTTATTACGCATAAACATGTGTTGTGAAATATTAACTTGATTATGTATTAATACATTTTTCTCTTTAAGTTAATATGAATAATAAATCGTCTCTCTAACTCCCAGCGCTCCGCGGACCGCACTTTGAAAACCACTGCTATATTATACTATTCACAGTTCTGCAGCAATATCCTATTCTAATCAGGTGGCAACTGTCCGCCAGGTACATTTTGCAGTCACCTAAGGCGCCAGAAGTTCTCATGATTTTTCAATAAATTTACTTATCCTAAGCCAAACTACCAGACCTTGTCACAGAAGGGAGCAATATCTAGGGATGAAGACAGCTGAATACAAACAATATGTCCTAGTGGAAGGAGAAGTCTTTCTTTTTACAACCACTCCCAGTGCTTCACGGTGAGTTTGTAATTGAGTGGTACCTTCCCTCGGGTTATGCCTGCCGGTTGGGGCTATGTGCGGCAGGGCTGCATTGTTCAGGGGCACCATAATGACAAGTGGCCACCTAACAGAGCAGTCTCTTAAAGCAGCGTGGGTAGATATATGTACCGCCTATTTTGACTGTACTGGTTCGTTTGACGTCTATACTCATTGGATAGCAGGAAGTGGGACAACAGGATCGGTCCGGGCCTTATGGAGGAAAAAATTTCCTTTCCTCCTGTCGGGAATTGAACCACGATTCCTCGGTCGTCTGTGTTGTAGGCTGGTTGCTATTCACCTAACTGTTTTATCTAAGCCTTTGATGCTAACAACCAAACTCTTGGCGCATACCGATTGTGTTGATATTAAGATCTAACTTTTCATTAACCCTTTAAAGACGAAGCGCAGACCGCTTTATTTAAAAGCCCCAGTCCGTACCGCGCTGTAAACACTTTTCATCTCGGTTATAAAAACCAATCAGTTTATGCTGTAAGTGGCACAAGTCGCTGTTTGTTCTCAGATAAATACAAAACACACAAATACA
>Ga0123354_10019831_pt1 | contig 10560 bp, 7 predicted proteins | sample TergutLab28metaG_2_FD_97872 | JGI IMG/M metagenome (GOLD analysis project Ga0123354, IMG submission 97872) | Labiotermes labralis P4 segment gut microbial communities from Petit-Saut dam, French Guiana - Lab288 P4 | ecosystem: Host-associated > Arthropoda: Insects > Digestive system > Gut ...
CACACACACACACACACACACACACACACACACACACACACACACACACACACACACACACACACACACACACACACTCACACACACACTCACACACACACACTCACACACACACACTCACACACAAACGCACACACAAACTCATACACACACACACTCACTCACACACACACACACACACACACCACACACAAACACACACACACACATATATATATATATATGTATATATATATATGCATATGCTTACAACTCGGTGAAGATACTCGTTTAGGGGGTCGAGGGTCAGGTTTGGGAATAGTTTCAACAACATACAGGCTGTATGTATGAATTGCGCCGAGGTCCATTATTTTGGTAGTTTTATTTATTTTAGGCTACTGTATCCTGTCATCACACATAAGCCATAATATTTAAATCTTCAAGGGTTATTAAGCTTATCTGTTTGTATTGGTTCCATTTGACTTTCAAGGTCTGTTGTATGAACTGGCGGTCTACTAGAGTCATCAGTGACATCGCTATATATGTTTAAATTCGTGCATTACTTTTAAATCACAGTGTGCTGCAGGTGTGTTTGCGAACATCAGTGGTTCCTTGTGTTTAGTTGCAGATATCAATCATTTGTTTCAAAGCCAGACACGTATGACGCAGAAATTTCACCAATATGTTGCGTTTTGAACTGTATTAAGTGCGTGCTATAGGGATTAATAAGTTCCTTACACTACATGTTTGCGCAGGATGAGTCGTGCTGAAGACAGTGGGTCATTTCAGTCTGAACTTCAAGGAAAGATGATTTTGTGTTTGATCGATAGGAAATTAAGTGTAAGACTTGCAACAGTAATGGACGAAGTTGCCTGGCTCTAATCCTTGCTGGCATCGGCACAAGGGTTTAGAAGGTTAAATATTCGGACGGACAAACAGATCTCCCTTCCATGTTTCATTTCGTGAGGGTTGTGCTGAGATATGTACCAAAAGGTCAATACTCTGTATGTAAGTAAGTAAGTAAGTAGTTAAGTAACTAAGACTTCTTTGAAACATAACCAGAGTCTAAGTCGTAAACGTGGATCATTCTGGCTGTCCGCCTGCTTTTGTTGTCAAAACTCGTACAATGATAACAGTTTGAACAGGCCTGTTATATTGAAGTTCAAACAAACATTTTCCAGTACGAATCACAAACCCAGTTTCCCATTGAAAAGATTTTTGGTCCTGCAGATTTTTTGGTATCATTATAGTAACTGTGTTTCAATTGTCATGAATACAATTTTACTTAAGAAGAGTTTCTACGTACATCAACTTTTCGGATGTGACCTCAAAGATTCGCATCGTCTTTGCTACAGTAATTGTTGAGTTACACGCTTGATACTGTGTATAGCATACGGGTAGGCGTATATAGTACATGCCCTATCCTATGACCAAATTTCACGTGCCTAGTGCCAGCGCTTTGTTAGTTATCTCCAGTGGAGAAGACTACAGTTCCGTCCCTCCCCATTCCCCAGCCACTCAATAGTCTTGGTGTGGAGGTGGAGGTGACCTGAGGGTTTTTAATGATTTTACTCCCGGTTCTCATGACAGGGATCCAGAACATTGAATTCCGTAAGAAGAACGATATCCAGCTCGATATGCTTGTCAATGAGTTTGCGTAATCTGTGTTTTTGGGGGCCCCCACGGAGCTCCCTTGAGCTCTGAGTTCGGTAAGGGCCTTATCTGCGTCACTTTTCTATCACCATCGTACCGAAAGCTAAGGAAGGGTTTCGCGCTGCTTCCATATTGTCATTTCACTTTACTGAATTTCAAAACAGGAACTACACCGTTGTGAGTCGTCCATTGTCATACCGAATCCTGTATAACTCGGTGATATTATCCGAAAGGAGAATTAGGAGGACAAGAGGGTACGTACAGACAGCCTTTGATCTCATAAACCTAGGTTTAGGAAGAAAGCAAGCTCAGAAGTCAGAATTCTTTGGCATGACATTTACAGACTGGACCTACGAATTTGACTGCCGCCAACCAAGCTGCAGCAAGCAACAACGCTTGCGAGTTGTATTCGAGAGATGCCGTGTTCGAATCTTGGTATGGATAACGGTTGGGCTGAGTGGGATTTATAGCGGGTTTATTCAGCATTCCCATGAAAATGACGGAACACTATCAAAGTAAGTGTTCCCTTTACAGGCCCGGTGTGGCCCAGAAGGTGGGTAGAGGTATAGCTCTACTCTTCCATCACCGCGGCACTAGAAGGGGGTGAGTGGTCAGCAGCACGCCCCGGCCGCACTTTACCCCCGGGAAAGGCCCGGTACCTAGTCTACAGGAGGCTGGGTGGGCACCAGGGCCGGGCTGGAGGGGCGGAAAATCTGGTTCCCACCGGGATTCGATCCCGGACCGTCCAGCCCGTAGTCAGTCTCTATTACCGACTGAGCTACCGGGCCCACATATAATATAGGGACAATGTGTGGACTAAAATCTGTGGCTTGTTACTGTTCATTGGTTTGCTTAACGTACAAGACTTCGATGTGCGATGAACAGCGAAAGACAATATTTCCATCATCTTATTTAAGTACGCCGAACAGGAACGTATTATTGACTGCAGCACTCTGGACTCTGATAGGTGGATTCCGAATCACGGCTAATGGGAACAGCAGCAAGCGTCGCGCTGCCTGCCATCACGCGAAATGTTCAGAGGGGAAAAAAAAGCATGCGAGTCGTCAGATATAATGACGTCAGTGTAATTAATGGCTTACGTCTCCTAAACGTCGGCGAGTAAATCCACTGGTCTTTCTATGAAACATATAAAATATATGGCATTTTATAAGGACAAATTTTGGGCATGATGCGACTAATATTCCTGCTCAGCTTTTCAAAGACCAGTTCTGACGTTGTTTCAGGACACATTCCACACCTATCTTTTTTACCTTGCTGTAAAGCCTTGGTACGAAGGGTCTTAGGCTGCTTATGCCGCACGTCTGTTGATATGTAGTCGTGAGGAGACGGTACAAGACTATAAACTACGTGTAAAATTTTAGAATTTAAGAATTTGTGTTCCATTTCCTGATTCCTGCAATGCGGATACCTGACAGGCACCTCTTCCACCAACTTTGGCCCTTTTCGCGTTTTTTTCTTGTTTTTTCCCACGTGCCTTACGCTCGTTCCAGGACACTGTCTACAGACTCACGTGTATCACAACTGGCAACTGGTCCGTCTCGCAAGGATGATCACACAGCTGCCTTATAAACGGGAGAAATCACTTTGCGTGTCTAACATTATGCGAATAGTTTGCTCCTTTATCATCATTTCACCATTGTGAAATATTTTAAAATTAATTTCAACAGTTACTAGACAGCTGGCTCGAGTCTGCTATTCTAGAAGAACTTAATGCTATGTTTAATGTTGTGTATGTTTCAGCAATATAATGGCATTTAAAATTTAAATGCCTATATATGGTTGAGGTAATATTTATAAGTAGTTATTTTATTTCATGAAGTAGCTGGACATGCAGTCCGAATTAGAGTGCACTTCTTAATTTGAATTTCTATACCGTTGGCGTCTGTAGAGAATTTGAAGTATTAAACCATACATGGTAATGAAATAAATATATATTCTTTTTTTTAACAAGTTTCTTTCCATACCGAAATATTCTGCGCTCAAGAGGCAATCGTCACAGAGTACTTTATCATACTGACGAAAAGTACATGAGTCAGAGCATTTGGTTTGCAGTACACGTGCAATTAAAGTCTTGTATATTAGGTGGACTGCTCACTAAACATATAAACCCATGCAATTAATAAAACATTTAATAAAGGCACACCACGATTTTTGAATACATAATGATATAAACATTTTCGGATATTACCCACTTTATTCAACGAATTGTGTACCAACTGATGTGTTTGATGGACTTTTTTATTTTAGTGACTTTAATACATACTAATGTTTTCCAAATACTTTATTTGTAAGTTCGCTTGCGCCATTGGTCTTAATGTTCACTTAACACTTGTTGTTGATAAAAATCTGTTATTGTGGAGGTAAATCCATTTTCTAATACGGAAGACAATTTTTTTACCTCGTTTTTGAACCCAAAATTAAAAGTTACCAAAAGAACAGGACGCTTGAACCCCGGACCTGAACTGAGGCTTAGCCACCGACCAGCCGGAACCGACCATATAAATTTTTATGAATTTGTTGTGTTTCGTAATGTTAAGCTTATTAAGAATTTTATGGGACTGAAGACGGAAAAAGCTTCTAAATCTTACTGTTTCACGTTTTCAACCAGTGTGTGACTTTTTAGAAAACGTGGATTGTAAAATCTGTCTATAAATTGGGGCGAACCTAAAGAACGTGACGTGTGAACTGGATTCTGCGCAGGTGGACAGTAGTGTGAAATTCTGTGCTGGCCTTGACAAGGAGTAAGAAGGTGGCGACTCAAGCCTGCTGAAATATGTACTTGCAACTGGGTGTTAGGAGATGCGTAGAGGTTCACAACAGAGAACACGTTTCATGGAAACCACAGGTATGTCATCGTATTCGCAAGATCTGGCCGCCTTCGTCCATCTCTTGAGCCAGATGAATCCAGTTTCACATTCCACCGTATTTCCCTAATATCCCTTTTCATAGTATTTGCCAATGTACACCTAAATCTTCCGAGCAGTTCCCTTTTCCCAAAAAGAACCAACATGCATTATATTCTGTCCTATGCATGCAACATGCCTCGTCCATCTCGTTCTTAATTCTATGATACAATTAGTGCTTGTTAAAGAGTGTAAATGATGAAGCTCCCCATGATGTATTTTTCTGTATCCCACTGTTGCTTCATCGTTCTTAGGACCAAATATTGAACTCAGGACCGTGTTCTCGAACACCTTAGTTTTGTCCTTCCCGTAATGTAAGAAAGAAGTTTCACAGCGAAACAAAACAGACGGCAAGATAATAGTTGTGTATATTTTGATCTTTACTTTCCTGGGTAGCAGATGGGAAGACAATAAGATTCTGTGCGGAATGTTAGTAATCCTTCCCCGAATTTACCCACCCCTTAATTTCTTTATAAACGCAACGTTTGTTTGCCAGAGTTGTTTTCTCATATTTGAACTTGGGCCATATTATCATACGATTTGTCGATTACTCTTAGGCTGTGCTTTGTACTGCTGCCTGTGAAGTGAACATGTACCTAGTTCCCTCAACATTTACTTGTGGACTGATCTCCTTACTAGACACAAAACATTCCTTGATTTTCTTCATGTATGCTTTCGCCCTTCAAATTAACATCATCAGTGTAGATTGGAAGCTAAAAGTATGGGATAATTAAATTTAAATCCCTTCTGGTCTACTTGGGCACTCTGATATCTCCTGCTAGTGAAAATCTGAAAAGCAATAGCGAAAAGCCTCTTCTTGTTTGAGTTTATACTGAATAATCTTTTCATCAGAAATGTTTCCGTGTTCAGAATTTTCAATAAGTTTCATTTAACGCAGTTTATGAACCTAATTAGTGAATGTGTACACGGAACAGAAAGAGAATATCATACAAATCCTCCCTTCTAACCTAATCTTAGGATTTGTTGAAGTCTAAATCCCCGTGTACTACCCACCTGAATTTACATTTCTCTCTTAAGCACCTGTCTGATGCAGGATATCAGAACAGCAGTTGATCTATTAATTCAAAATCCACGCTGACGAACCACAGTAATTTTAGCTACTGATGAAGTTAACATTGAGAGAAAAAAGTTGGATAAATTGTGTATGTACTAGTAGTTTTTTTCGAAATCAGAATGCAGGACGAAGTCACAGTGTAAAGAGTGATAATAATTCCTTTGAGAAGGTGACAAAGTTCAAATACTTGGGAACTTCCTTCAAAATTCTATTCAGGACGAAAATAAGTGTAGATTGAAGTCAGGAAATGCGTACTATCGTTCGGTGCAGAATATATGGTCTTCCAGTTTGCTATCCAAAAATATAAAGATTAACATACATACGGAACTATAATTTTCCCTGTTGTTGTGTATGGGTGTGAGACTTGGTCGCTCACATTGCGGGAGGAACAAAGGCTGAAGGTGTGTGGGTATAGGGTGTTGAGGAGAATATTTGGGTCTAAGAGGGAAGAGGTAACAGGGGAGTGGAGAAAACTAAGTAATGAGGACATTAATGAGCTGTACTCCTCACCAAATATTGTTCGGTTGATCAAATCGAGAAGAATGAGATGGGCAGGGCATGCAGCACATAGGGGGAGAGAAGAAGGTGCATGCATGGTTTTGATGGGGAAACCTGAGGGAAAGAGACCACTTGGAAGACCCAGATGGGAGGATAATATTAAGATGGATCTTCAGGTAGTGGGATGTGGTGGTATGGGCTGGATCGAGCTGGCCCAGGATAGGGACAAGTGGTGGGCTCTTGTGAATGTGGTAATGAAACTTCGGGTTCCATAAAATGGGAGGAATTTCTTGACTAGCTAAAAACCGGTTAGCGTCTCAAGAAGTACTCTGCTCCATAGACTAAGTAAGAAAGTAACCAGTAGTTTGTAAGAGTGATATACCGCCATAGCTACTGCAGTCTCCTTTATCACTCTTCGTAAGAATATGTACAACGTTTGACTTATTTCATTATTGTGGTTTTTTTTATACTCCAAAGAGTTTTAAAATGTGTGTATATATATATATATATATATGTATGTATATATATCCTAGGCGTAGATGGGTGGATAATATTAGGAAGGATCTCCAGGAAGTGGGATGTGGGTATATGGACTGGATTGGGTTGGCCCAGGATAGAGACAGGTGGCGGACGCTTGTGAGTGCGGTAATGAACCTTTGTGTTCCGCGAAATGCGGGGAATTTCTTGACTAGCTGCAAACCAATTAGCTTCTCAAGAAGGACTCTGCACCATGGAGTACGTAAGTAAGTGTATATATATATATATACATACATATACATATATATACATACATACATACATATATATATATATATATATACATACATATATCAGAACGTACTTCTACCTTCTGTTTGATCACGCCTGTTCGAATTTGGTCAATAGCTGACGATTTATGTCTTTTGAACGTGTCAATAGTAATCTCAATCCCAAAAGCACAACGCTCGGGCACTAATGGCTCTGCTGTGTACATGCACCTTCAGTCTGCCTAAAACCATTAACCCAGTGCACACTGAGTAGCTGACATCAGTGATACTTCCTCCTATTCAAAATGCCGTGAGACTCTGCAAGCAGATCTCTCGTCTTTTTCCTTACACGGTTAGATGAAGACTGGTAATGTTTGTGGAGTTGATTAATTTTCTAAATTTGCGACATTTGTATGATTATGTTTAGCCAGTGGCAGGTCATGGAATATTCTAGAACTGCAAAATTTATTCAAAGACGATTCCGATTTCCATTAATTTCGAGAGCCCGGAGTTTGTGTGTGATGTCACTGTGGATATAAATTACGACAGCGCAAACTGTCGGCAAAGATGTACATTCAGAGTTGGAGCTTGCACCGCTAATAAATTTTCACAAATTCTTTACATATGCACAACCATCACCAGCGTGTCGTCTGTCAGTAAATTTTTAGTTAATTATTTTACTTGAATTTTTCCTCTGGGTGTTCAATATACACTTCATATTTATTAACCACAAGACCGTCACAAACATTGTTTGCACGCTGCGGTAGTAAATGTTTACTAACATAATATATTCATTGATACCATAATGGGGTTTTTATGTTTTTATAGAAAGCTCTAACTCTTAATTAGGCTCATCTTTACGTCATGTAGACCTAAAAAATTTGTTTCACAGTGAACACTTATAAAAGATATCGGCAAGTTTCTTTTAAATTTTAATTTGCTTCTCAAATGGAGTTACAATTAAACACGAAATTTAAACATTACTTCCTTAAGGGCAGGTCATAAAGTGACGTATAACTAACTCATGACAGCTGTTCCTGTCGCACTTCTCAGAAACCTTTTGAGATTATGCAGCTTGCTTTGTGCAGCGTGGCTTCTACCAGCCAAATGTCAGTATGGAGAAGTTTCACGTTCCTCTGTGTTATTTCCTTATACATGTAGTGAGAAAAAGTAAAATGGACACGCCATATAGCATTGGTAATACCCACATTAGACAACGGAAGCTGAATGGGAGGAAGGCTGGATGTTATGTGTGAGTATTGATGTATTAAATTTCTCTGGAAAATTATTTATTAGCGGTTGAACTTTATCTTAAAATATTTCGAAGTTTTTCAAAGAGCACGAAACTCATTCGGTTTATGTTTACCATGTTAGTTGAATGTAAATATTATTCTCTCTCTACTTGTTTGCTCTGCATAGGGAGATGATCCGGACGTTTACAAATAATTTGAATGAATGAACATTATTTACATACAGGTCTGCTTATACTAAACGAAGAATTTCGCTTGTAATATCTGAGAGTCTGCAGATTTTCAGATGTACTGTTTTTTGAACTCCTAATACAATTGAGCTTTCAGTAGGATGTTGTTAATTGTACTGTGAAATATTCTCTCGCCTCACCCCGTTGGCATTACATATTTCAATACCTTTATTTTAAAGTTTAATAATCGTCATAAATAGGTAAGATATGAATCACAATCGGAAGAGTTACAGTTTAACATATCGTCCGTTTGTACAAGTTTTTGACATTCAGGTGACCGTGCATCGTGATAAATTATTATAATAAAACCAACTAGATACACTAATTTCTCAAGTTTATTTTTGGAATGAAACTCTACATGTTTCGGACAGTTCCTCTCTCCATCATCATGAGTTTTTCACTGTACACACAGCAATGGTATATGTCATACAGGTTTGTTGACAGCTTGCAAGCAGGATCAGGACGGAAGTGCAGTTCCGTGCTGATCCTGCTCGCAAGCTGTCAACAAACCTGTATGACATATACCATTGCTGTGTGTACAGTGAAAAATTCCTGATGATGGACAGAGGAACTGTCCGAAACATGTAGAGTTTCATTCCAAAAATACATTTGAGAAATTAGTGTATTTGTTAGGTTTTATTATAAGAATGTTTGTACAAGACTGATGTATTGGTGTCGGCGTGGATACCACTGCAATATGGTGGGCTGGTTTCTGAGAAATATAAGCCTATCAATCAGTCCCATCTGATTTTTCAATCATAGAATTTTTGATATGCTTGGTTTCTAGGCTCTTTTGCAAAATTGCGAAAAGCGACTATCAGCTTCGTCATGCCTTTCTGCCCGTCCGTCCTGTTATGACAAATCGGCTCTCACTGAAAGGGTTTTCATGAAATTTGAACTTTGAATATTTTTTCGAAAATCTGTTGAAACAAGTTCCATTAACCATTTAGGGACGAAATCTAATCAGTTTTATTTAAAGACCCAGTTCTTACCGCGCAGTAAACACTTGTCTCAGTTATAAGAACCAATCAGCTAATGCTACATAGGAAAAACTTCATTTTTCCTTTCTTAAATACATACGAAACAAATTCTTTGGTGGCGGAATATAGGATTTTTTAACGTTCAGATTAGTGGTACATACACTAACCGCTAGGCTTTATAAGATTAAAGACTGAAAGGGATAACGTGTACCTAACGTGAAGACCAATGTACGGTATGACAGTAGTATGTCGCTGAATTATTCTTAGAATGAGAGATTTTTGGCAAAAGTTGTATAGAAAATCAAAACACATTTTATGTTCAATAACTTTATTCCAGAAATCGTTTCTTTTATGAGACATGTGGAAAAATATACTAGAACGAGACAGCCCACAGATGGCAATATAATGCGGCGCATGCGCTTTGCATGCTGGTTAACGACTGTTACAGTTGCACGAACAGAATGTGGAATAGGTATTGCTTTTGTACGTCAACAATGGCTACGCTAATGCACAGCAATTTTACGTCATGCGTACATTGCCGGTCTTCTTAATTCATGTTGCTGATAGTGTTAGAGGCGAATTAAGATTTTATAAAACAGATTCTGTTAAAAGAAAAATGATTACTTGGCAAAGAAAGCGGCAATGGTATCGGAAATAAATAGTGTGAATACTTAATAAAGTAATCCCATTACAGACCTGGAGAGATCCTGAGGGTTCTATGAGGTTGAGGCTCCTAGACTTCAAGACATTTGGCACATGAAGGTGGAAATGTTGTCAGTTCTAACACCGGCCGCCTTTACACTCTAGGAAATATTCCTGGTACTCATTTCTGTTAGAGGCTGAGTCAACCCAAGGGCCATAATGCGACCGGAGTGGTTATGTTAATAAAAAACTCCATTGACACCATCTGGAATCGAACCCGCGACCTTCCGGCTTGTTGCTGCTAAAATACCTTAAGCTGGGTAAGCAGTAAGCATTCTTGCACTGTTGCAACAGCAGGTTTGAACATTAATTTTAATGCTGCACCCACGCAAAAGAAACAAACTTCTGAGAACGCAGTTACTAAAACATTCCATATCATGTATGGGTTACAGGCGAATTCCTGCGTATCGCTATTCAGAATTCAATATTTATAATAACAATCTTACTAGAACTTTGCATGTTATGTGTTACAGGTTGTTTACTGCGTATCGCTATTCAGAATTCAATAGTTATAATAACACTC
>Ga0123354_10019833_pt1 | contig 10559 bp, 10 predicted proteins | sample TergutLab28metaG_2_FD_97872 | JGI IMG/M metagenome (GOLD analysis project Ga0123354, IMG submission 97872) | Labiotermes labralis P4 segment gut microbial communities from Petit-Saut dam, French Guiana - Lab288 P4 | ecosystem: Host-associated > Arthropoda: Insects > Digestive system > Gut ...
CGCGTTCTTGCGCGTCGAGCAGGCGCTCGTAGTCCTCGCGCGGGAACTTGGCGTCGATTGGCAGCCACAGCGGCGCGCCGTCGTCGCGCTGGCCGGGCAGGCGGATGGCGAACTCCACGCGCGCGCCGCTGCCGGGCACAGTTTCCACGTTGGCGGCGTACTGCGCCGGCGCGAACACCTGCTCCAGCAGGCCGCCCAGTTGCACTTCGCCGAAGATACCGCGCGTCTTGACGTTGGTGAGCACGCGGTTGAGCGAGCCGACATCCTTGGCCAGCCCTTGCATCTCGCCCAGCCCCTTGTGCACCTGCTCCAGCCGGTCGGCCACCTGCTTGAAGCTGGCGCCCAGGCGCTGCTCCAGCGTGGCGTGGAGCTTTTCATCCACCGTGCGGCGCATCTCGTCGAGCTTGGCGTTGTTGGCCGCCTGCAGCGCGCCGAGCTGCTGCTCCAGCGTGCCGCGCACTTCCTGGAGGCGGCGCGCGTTGGCCTCGCTCAAGCCCTGCAACTGCCGCGTCAGCGTTTCCGACAGCGCGCCGCGCAGGTGCGCCAGTTGCTGCGCAAAGGCGTCGATCTGGGCGTTCTGCGTGCGCGTGGTCTCCGCGCCCTGGCGCATCACCGCGTCCTGAAAGACGGCCAGCGACTGCGCCAGTTCCTGCCGGCTGGCGCGCGCGTGCTCGCCGATCTCGCGGCGCAATTCGCGCTCCAGCCGTTCGCTGTGCTGGCCCACGGCCTGCCCCAACAGTTGCTGCATTTCGCCGCGCGAGGCGACGTCGTCGGGACGGCGCGGGCGGCGCAGCAGCAGCGCCAGCAGCAGCAGCGCGCACAGCAACGCCGCGCCCAGGGCCAGCCACGGCAGCCAGGCCGGGAAGGCGGATTCAGTCATGGGGTTGGTTGATTCAGGGCCTCGAGGTTGAGCGGCGTGAGCGCCCGGCTTTCGGTGAGGTAGCCGATCAGATTGTCGGCGGCCAGATGGGCCATGGCCTTGCGGGTGCGCAGGGTGGCGCTGCCGATGTGCGGCGTGAGCACCACGTTGGCGCAGGCCAGCAGGCCGGGATGGACCTGGGGCTCGCCCTCGAACACGTCCAGCCCGGCGGCGGCGATGCGGCCTTCGCGCAGCGCCTGCGCCAGCGCCGCCTCGTCGATGAGGCCGCCGCGGGCGATGTTGACGAGCGTGGCGCCGGGCTTCATCAGCGCCAGTTCGGCGGCGCCGATGCCGTGGCGCGCTTCGGGCGTGTAGGGCAGCGCCAGCAGCACGTGGTCGGCGCTGCGCAGCAACTCCGCCTTGCGGACGTAGCGCGCGCCCAGGGCGGCCTCGTCGGCCTCGGGCAGGCGCGATCGGTTGTGGTAAATCACCTTCATGCCGAAGCCCAGCGCCCCGCGCCGGGCGATGGCCTGGCCGATGCGGCCCATGCCGATGATGCCCAGCGTGCTGCCGTGCACGTCCTGCCCGGCCAGCAGGTCGCAGGCCCAGCGATCCCAGTGGCCGGCGCGCAGGAAATGCTCGCCCTCGGTGACCCGGCGGGCGGCGGCCAGCAGCAGGGCAAAGCCCAGGTCGGCGGTGGTTTCGGTCAACACGCCGGGCGTGTTGGTGCCCAGCACGCCGGCGGCGCTCATCGCCGGCAGGTCGAAATTGTTGTAGCCCACGGCCATGTTGGCGCAGATCTTCAGGCCCGGGCAGCCGCGCAGCAGCGCGGCGTCGATGCGTTCGCTGCCGGTGGTGAACACGCCCTGCTTGCCCTGCAAACGGCGCGCCAGTTCGTCCGGCGGCCACAGCTCGTCGGCCTGGTTGGCCTGCACGTCGAAGTGCGCGGCCAGTTTGTCCACCACCTCGGGGAAGATGGCGCGGGCCAGCAGGATGGCCGGGCGGGCGGAGGATGGGTTCATGCGTTGTACAGCCAGGGCAGGTCCAGCAGGCGCTGGCCCAGCAGGCGCAGGCCGGCGTCGCGCCCGGCGCGCAGCAGCCCGCTGGCGTGGAAGATGTCGCCGTTGCGGATGGAGCGCGCCTGCACCCGCGCCACGCGCTGCCAGCGCGTCTGGGCGTAGCGTTGTAGGCGGGTGGGCACGTCCGCCACGTCCATGCTCAGCGCGCTGGCCAGCGTGGCGGCGTCTTCCAGCGCCATGCACGCGCCTTGCGCCAAGTAGGGGCGCATGGGATGGGCGGCGTCGCCCAGCAGCGCCACGCGGCCCCGCGCCATCTCGCCGGCGGCGGCCACGGGCGGACGGTCGAGCAGCGGCCACAGGCGCCAGGGGTCGTCATTGACGGTGGCCTGCGGCACGGCGTCCAGCAGCTCGCGCAGCGGCGCGCAGACGGCGCCGGTGGCGCGCCGCAAGTCGGCGGCGTTGGCGCCGTGGTCCCAGCCCAGCGGGTCGGCGGGCGGCTCGCCGCACACCACGGCTACCACGTTCATCCACTCGCCGCCGCGCACCGGGTACTGCACCACGTGCAGGCGCGGGCCCAGCCAGGCGGTGACCTGCTGGCTGCGCAGCGCCGCCGGCAGCGCCGACTGGCGCAGCATGGTGCGGTAGGCCAGATGGCCGGTGACGCGCGGCGGGCCGTCGTCCAGCAGTTGCCGGCGCACGCGGCTCCCCACGCCGTCGGCGCCCAGCAGCGCATCGCCTTCGATGATGCTGCCGGCGGTGGTGGTCAGGGTGACGGCGGCCTGGCCGTCGTCGTGAAAGCTGGCCAAACAGCGGTCCAGATTCAGGTGCACATCGGCCCGGTCCATCACCGCCGCGCACAGCACATGGTGCAGGTCGGCGCGGTGGATGGTGGCGTAAGGCGCGCCGTAGCGCTCGAGCGCCTGCGGCCCCAGCGGCAGCACGCCCAGCTCGGCGCCGCTGACGGCGTTGCGCACCTGCAAGCGATCGGGAAACGCAACGACCCCCGCCAGCTCCGGCTCCAGCCCCCAGCCGTACAGGATGCGGGTCACGTTGGGGCCCAGCTGGATGCCGGCGCCGACCTCGCCGAATTCGGGCGCGCGCTCGAACAGCCGCACCTCCCAGCCGGCGCGCGACACCGCCAGCGCCGCCGCCAGTCCGCCGATGCCTCCGCCCGCGATCAGTAATTGTTGTGTGATGCTCATGAGGCACGATTGTGCCCCGGCTGGCGCGGTTTTGCCCCCTCAAAAGCGTGGTGGGTGATTTTGGCCGTCTTACTTTTTCCCGGCTCCGCCCGGGCGCGCGGGCGCGCCGCCCTGCATGTCCCGGGCGATCTGGTCGAGCGGCTTGAGGCCGCCGCAATCGCTGCCGAGGAATTTCATTTGCACCTCGCTCACCATGGTGTGCTTGACGCCCCCCGCCGTGGTGACCACTTCGGCCTGGGTGGTGATCTGATCGCCATCGGCCACGCTCTCGCCCTTGGTGACGGCGGTGCCGCCATTGACCTTGCACGTCACCTCGAAGGTGGCGCGGTTGCCGCTGCGGTCAATCCTGGGCTGGTCGCAACCCGGCATTTCCGATTGCTTGGGCAGCATGGGCTGGCCCCTCTTGGCCATTTCGGCGCTGACGCACATGCGCTCCACCGCCGGGTCGCCTTTCACATCCACCGAGGCTTCCATCTGCTTGCGCTGCTCGGGCGGCATGCTGGCCATGGCCTTGCGCATCTGTTCCTGCGCGGCCTTCATCATCGGCAGCATGTCCCGGCCGTCCGCCGTCATCTTGAGCATGCGCGTTTCCCACAGGCCGGGCTTCAATGGGTTGGCACCTTGCGCGTGAACAGCGCACGCGGCCAAGGCGGCGCACAGGGCGATCAGAGGAGTTTTCATGATGATGCCGTTTTCCAAAAAAGACAGCGAACGATGGCGCGGCGCAGCGCGCCGCGGGTCGTCAACCCAGCTTTTCGTCCGCCTTCTGGCCCTTGCGGTAGACCTCGTAGACCAGCACCGGCACGTCCAGATCGCCCAGGTGCTGGCGGATCAGCGGCTTGACGTCGGCCCAGTCCAGCCCGCCCACGCCGGTGGCCAGGCGCGGCAGCGCCACGCTGGTGATGCCCTGCTCGCGCACCAGGCGCACCAGTTCGCGCAGCGCATGGTGCACGTCTTCCAGCTTGGCCTTGACGGGCCGCGCCGCCTTGCCCTGGCCCTGCATGCCCTGGGTCAGCAGGTTGACGATGCCGCGCGCGCTGCCGTCTTCGTTGACGCCGCTCCAGGCCCAGACCTCGCCGGCCTTGGGCTCCTTGGCGCGCATGGCGTGGCGGTAGTCGCGCACCATGGACGGAAAGCGCTCGCGCAACGCCAGCGCCAGGCCGGAATCGAACGGGTCGTGCGTGGCAATGCCGTGCGCGATCACTTGCGCGTCGCTGAGCAGGATGTCGCCTTCGACTTCACGGATCATGAGGAAGCTCCTATCGGGTTACGGTCGGTTCACCGTCAACCATACCTCATAAGCTGAGCGGCTGCCAACGCCCTGCCGCGCCAGGTTAGGAACTGCTGTCCGCCGGCAATCGGGACCAGCGGCGCGCCCGCACCGGCAACGTCACGCCGACAAGGCGGGAAGGCCTCTGCGAATGAACGAGATGAAATGCTTTTCCGGGCGGCGCAAGAAATAAAAAAAAGTGCAGCTTGTATCAAAAGCTGCGCCCTCGGCGGTCGCGTTTCCAGATTGAAGTTTTATGACCTGCGTGGAATCAGGCCGCCGACGGAAGCAGCACTCGCTTCAAGCCGTAAACCGCCAGAAAGGCCGCCGCGAGGCCAGCAGCGTAGCAGCCCATGCCGATGGAGAGCATGTCGCCGACCGAAACGCCCATGCCGCGCGTCATTTCCTTGGCCTGGTTCATGGCCGAGTGAAATCCATACGCCATCTGGAGCAAAGGCACAGCGGGAATAAGCAACGCCAGCCAAGCACGCTTGTTCTGCCAGAGCACGGGGACGGCCATGGATAAAAAACCAATGATGAGAAACAAACGGATGCCACCCGCATGGAACTGTCCGTCGGCTTCAGCCAGATTCCACAGCGCGACACTGCTGATGGCGCCCATGAATTTCATGGAAATGGCGCTCAATGCCAGCGCCGGCACTCAGCTTGGAACTGGCGGCGCTCAACTGCGCGCTCAGGCCGCTGGCCAACTGGCTGGCGCGTTCCTTGGCCAGGACATCCGCGGCCACCAGAAAAACGGCGCTGACGGCGTTTCGTTCCAGCGTGACGTCGATCGTCTGGCCCATGGCCGGCGCCGTGTTGCTGCGCCATTGGCGAATGCTGAAGTCGTATTGCTGCCCTTCGGCCACGGCAATCCCCGTACCTTCCCCCGAGTTGTATTGAATAATTTTTGCGCGCACGAAAAAATTTCCTTTCTACAAGTCAAAAAACGGCCTTTGATGGCGCCAGTGATTCGGCCCGCCGTTCCCCGGAGTGGGAACGGCACGGTAAATCGCGCTGCCTGTCAACTTTTCAGGTTGATACACGACCGTAAAACATGTTCACCTTTTTGAGTTGACAAGCAACCATACAAGTTGCGACACCGGCCCGACAAGGAGAAGCCGTGCCAGCCGATGGCAACCCACATGGAGAACTGTTCAAAAGAATTGGGCGCACGCTGGCCCAGCGCCGGGAGGCACGCGAACTCACCCAGGATCAGGTGGCCGAGGCGCTGGAAATCGGCACGGAGGCGGTTTCACGCATAGAGCGGGGCATCACCATGCCCACCGTGCAGCGGCTGGCGGAGCTGACCGAGGTGTACGACTGCGGCATCGACGAACTGCTGATTGCCTGCAGCACCCCGCAGCAGCGATCAGGCCGAACTCATTGCCCAGATTCTTTAAACCCTGCCGGAGGCCGACCGGGCCATGATCGTCGAAGTCGTGCAAAAAATCGCCGAGCGCCTGAAAGAGCACTTGTAACCAACACCTTGCACGGCGGAGCGCCCGACAATACGGGGAACATGACCACCCAAGCCCCCGAACTGCTGCTGCCCGCCGGCAGCCTGGACAAGATGCGCGCCGCCTTCCGCTTTGGCGCCGACGCGGTCTATGCCGGCCAGCCGCGCTACAGCCTGCGCGCCCGCAACAACGAATTCGGCCTGCCGCAACTGGCCCAGGGCATCGCCGAGGCGCACGCGCTGGGCAAGAAATTCTTCGTCACCAGCAACCTGATCGCGCACAACGACAAGCTGCGCACCTACCTGCGCGATCTGGAGCCGGTGGTTACGCTGAAGCCCGACGCGCTCATCATGGCCGACGCGGGCCTGATCATGCTGGTGCGCGAAAAGTGGCCGCACATCCCGATCCACCTGTCGGTGCAGGCCAACAGCACCAACTGGGCGGCGGTCAAGTTCTGGCAGAGCGTGGGCGTGCGGCGCATCATCCTCTCGCGCGAACTGAGTCTGGCCGAGGTGGAGCAGATCCGCCAGCACTGCCCGGACGTGGAGCTGGAAGTGTTCGTGCACGGCGCGCTGTGCATCGCCTACAGCGGGCGCTGCCTGCTGTCGGGCTACTTCAACCGGCGCGACTCCAACCAGGGCACCTGCACCAATGCCTGCCGCTGGAATTACAAAACGCTGTCCGCTGGCCTTGACCCCAACACCGGCGAGGCGCTGGCCCCATCGGCCTGCGGCGACGGCCAGCGCCACCCGGCGGCGGACGCGCTGATGGTGATCGAGGAAGAAAGCCGCCCCAACCAGTGGATGCCGATGATGGAGGACGAGCACGGCACTTACGTCATGAACAGCAAGGACCTGCGCGCCATCGAACTGGTCGGCAAGCTGGCGCAAATCGGCGTCGATTCGCTCAAGATCGAGGGCCGCACCAAGAGTCTGTACTACGTGGCCCGCGCCGCGCAGGCGTACCGCCGCGCCATCGACGACGCGGTGGCCGGGCGCGCGTTCGACCCGCATCTGATTACCGACCTGGAAGGCTTGGCCAATCGCGGCTACACCAGCGGCTTTCTGGAGCGCCGGCCCGCGCAGGACTACCAGAACTACGAAACCGGCCACTCAGTCGCCACCCGCAGCCAGTTCGTCGGCGAAGTGCGCGCCGTGCAAGACGGCTGGGCCGAGGTGGAAACCAAAAACCGTTTTGCCGTCGGTGACTGGATAGAGATCATCCATCAGCAAGGCAACCGCGTCGTGCGTCTGGAACAGATGAAAAACGCCGCCGGCCAGCCCATCACGGTGGCTGCCGGCAACCCGCTGCGGGTGTGGATTCCGGTGGAAGGGCCGAGCGAACAGGCGCTGATTGCGCGCTTGCAGCAAGGCTGAGCCGCGCGTTCACTCCCCAACCACCTGCTCCTCCAGCGGCGCTCGGCGGGCCATGTGGAAGGCGGCTTGGGCCAGCAGGCAGACGCAGACGAGCACCAGCGCCGTCACCGTCAGGGGCGACGCGCCGCCCAGCCCCGCCAGCGCGGTGCACAGCGCGCCCACGGCCATTTGCGCGCTGCCGTAAAGGCCCGACGCCGACCCGGCCACCGTGGGGTTGACGTTGAGCGCCAGCGTCAGCGCGGCGGGCGAGCAACTGCCCGAGCCCAGGCTGAACAGGAACATCAGCAGCAACACCGCGGGCATGCTGGCGGCCCCGGCCAGCGCCAGAACCAGCAGCAGGCCGCAGCAGGCCAGGCTGAGCGAGTTGCCCAGCATCAATATGCGCACCAGCGGCACGCGGCCCAGCACGCGGCTGCACAGGGCGTTGCCCATCCACATGCCCGACACCAGCGCCGTCAGGTACAGCCCCACTTCGTGCTCCGGGCGGCCCAGTTGGTGCGCAAAAATGAACGGCGCGCTGGCGATAAAGGCGTAAATCGACGTGGTGGCGCAGCCGCCGCCCAGCATATAGCCCAGAAAGCGGCGCGACGTGAGCAGCCGCGCGTAGTCGCGCGCCAGTTGCCCCGTGTTGCCGCGCACCGCGCTGGAGCGGCTTTCAGGCAGGCGGCGCCAGACCAGCGTGAGGTTGACGACGCCCAGCAGCAGGAGCGCGCCCAGAGTCGCCCGCCAGCCCAGCCCCGCCGCGATCAGGCTGCCCAGCAGCGGGGCCAGCGCGGGCGGCAGCATCACCATCATGTTGAGGTACGCCATGCGCTGGGCGATGGCCTGGCCGTTGGACGTGTCGCGCACGATGGCGCGGCCCAGCACCATGCCGGAGCAGCCGCCCAGCGCCTGAAACAGGCGCGCCACGGTGAGCGCCGCCACGCCGTCCGGCGACAGGCTGGCCAGCACCGCGCCCAAGCCGGCCAGCGTGTAAACCGTCAGCCCGCCGATGAGCACGGGGCGGCGGCCAAAGCGGTCGGCCAGCGGCCCGTAGATCAACTGCCCCACGGCCAGCCCCAGCACATACAGGCTGATGGTCATCTGCATCGCGGCATTGCTGGCGTGCAGGTCGCGCCCGGCCAGCGTCAGCGCGGGAACGAAGATGTGAACGCCCAGAGTGCCGCTGAAAGTAAACAGCGCCAGCAGCCAGAGAGGCGGCGGCGGTGGAGAAGGTTTCATCTCAGCGCCCGCGCCTGACTCGCCGAAGCTCGTCCACGATCAAGCCGACTGCGCCGATGGTGATGGCCGCGTCGGCCAGATTGAAGGCGGGGAAATGCCCGCGATAAAACAGCGGGCCGAGCCACGGCCAGTGGAAGTCCAGAAAGTCCACCACATAGCCGTGCTGCAACCTGTCCACCACGTTGCCGACCGCGCCGCCCAGAATCATGCTGAGTGAGAAGGCAAACAGTTTTTGCCCCGGATGCGAGCGCAGCAACCACACGATGAAACCCGCCGCCGCCAGTGCCAGCGCGACAAAAAACCAGCGCTGCCAGCCGCCCGCGCCGGCCAGCATGGAAAAGGCCGCGCCCGTGTTGTGTGCGCGCACCAGGTTGAAGAAACCGGTGACGCAGGTACCCTCGCTCAGTTGATAGTGCGTCAGGATCAGGTACTTGGTGATCTGGTCGGCCACCACCACCAGCGCCGCCAGCGCCAGCCACGGCGTCAGGCTGGCGCCCGAAGAAGAATTACGACGGGCCATCACACGGCATTGCATTCAAAAATTTCACGACCGAACGGTTGGGAACCGTTCGGCGCCTCCCTGGAGCCAGCACACAGACCGGATGGCTTCGCTCAGTGCAAGCTCCGCCATCCGGGAATGGTATCAAAAATACGCTAGCCCATTGATCTCCGGTACCAGATTCCCGCGATGCCCAGCGCCAGCATCAACGCGATCAGCGCGCCGGCGCCGAGCGTCGGGACGGCCGATGCGGGGGGGGCGGGATTGATCGTTATGGTCAATGGCACAGTGTCGCCCCAAACACCTTTGTCGTCGTGAACGGTCACGTGAAACATGGCCGTGAATAATCCAGTGGCGGTGGGCGTTCCAGAGATGGTAGAGGTGGTGTTGTCGAATGTCAGGCCGGTGGGCAAGGTGCCAGAAACTATCGCATCTACATCCTCGGAGGTGGCGGTGGCGTCGTCGCTGGAGGCGACAAGCGTTTGCGAGTAATAAACGCCCACCGCGCCGTCGGGCAACGGGTTGGGGGAGATACTGACGGTTTGTGCATGAGCCTGGGGCGACAACAGCAGGCACAGCGCCGCCAGAAAGAAAGACGCTCCAGACATCAAACGGCCAAGAAGATAACGGACAGACACAACGTTTGAAGTTTGCACCCACTGCGCCGGAATAAATGTCAACATTTCATATTCCTCAAAGGGGAAAGGCTGTCGAGAAAGTACGTCAGGGTATTAAATAACATTTCGCTCATTTCATGGAACAACCTGAAATAACGGCGAAACCCGAAAGATTATTTCGGCAAGATTTTCACGCGGCATTTCCGCTCTTGGGAGCATTGAAGCATGACGCGTTGTTGTATGTCCTGGCGGTGAGCCAAGATGAATTCCTCGCCCGCTGGCCGGAGAAGGCAAGAAGGTGTTCAAATCATGCGCCAGTCTGTTGCGTTCCTCCTGAGCTTGTCGAAGGGCACGATGCCTATTATCAACTATTTCGACAGGCTCTGGCCCGAACAACCTCTTTGGAGCGAACGCTTACAATCGTCTGGCGTGCGTCCGGTGCTCGCCCGCGCCATGCAAATTGCCGATGCAGCGCCGGCACAGCGCGGGGGGCGCGGCATCCGCGCCAACGTCGGCCACACCTCGTTGGAGCGAACGCTTACGATCGTCAGGCATGCGTCCGGTGCTCGCCCGCGCCATACAAATTGCCGATGCAGCGCCGGCATAGCGCGGGGTGCGCGGCATCCGCTCCCATATCGGCCACATAATGCCAGCAGCGCTCGCATTTGGCGTCGGCGGACGCGCTGGCGCTGATGTGCAGGGCGTCGCCCGCGACCAGCTTGGCCGACGACGTGATGAGCACGAAGCGCAAGTCGTCGCCCAAGCTCGCCAAGTCCGCATGAACATCGGGTGGCGCGGTCAGGGTGACGATGGCTTGCAGCGAGGAGCCGACCGCGCCTTGCTCGCGCAGTGCCTCGATCTCCTTGTTGACGGCTTCGCGGACGGCGCGGATGCGCGCCCATTTATCGAGCAACGCGGCATCGGATGCGTCAAAACGCCAGAACTCCTCAAAGAAGATCGAGTCCTTGCCGCCAAACACCCGCCACGCCTCTTCGGCGGTGAAGCTCAGGAACGGCGCCATCCAGCGCAGCAGGGC
>Ga0123354_10019834_pt1 | contig 10559 bp, 7 predicted proteins | sample TergutLab28metaG_2_FD_97872 | JGI IMG/M metagenome (GOLD analysis project Ga0123354, IMG submission 97872) | Labiotermes labralis P4 segment gut microbial communities from Petit-Saut dam, French Guiana - Lab288 P4 | ecosystem: Host-associated > Arthropoda: Insects > Digestive system > Gut ...
GACGCTTGTGAGTGCGGTAATGAACCTTCGGGTTCCGTGAAATGTGGGGAATTTCTTGACTAGCTGCAAACCAGTTAGCTTCTCAAGAAGGACTCTGCACCATGGAGTAAGTAAGTAAGTAAATAAGTAAGTAAGTGCATAAAAAAGAAGCAGTCTAGTGAGATCAAAACACAGTGAACTCTCCGTCATCCGACTCTCGATCAACTGACCACAGCATTAAAGGACTAGACATTCCAGATTCTTGAACAATGTTTCTTGAAGAGCGACTCCAAATTATCTGTGGAAAAAAATTTAATGTGGCCTGAATATATCACACTGCATTTTTTGAGGGAGGGGTGTCCAATAATGAAGTCTGTAGGTCTAAGTTTACAATGCAACAACACATAGACTAGCCTACGCCTGGTTAGGTCTAGACTACACAGGTTAGACTTAGTTTAAGCCCCAGATAAATGTTTGGTTTTTAAAATACGTTTTGATGACATATATTCTTATTGTATATCAAAATTACACTACATATTTTTGTGCTAAATCATTGGCCACGTTCCGTTATATGGTTTCTTAACTTCACTTTTCCAGGCCATGCTATATTCCAGAAAGCGGATTCCGAAAACGACTTAGTGACAATTACTGCCTAATTTCCCTTCTCGGAAGATCGAATATATGAGGTTTCACAGTTGATATTACGCCTGCGGTCATCACGAGGTGTATAATAGGTAAAAGTAAAACAGTCCCTTTACAGGCCTTGACAGGCCCTGAGGGTTCCAGGGCAATAGGCACATGAAGGTGGTAAGGTTGTCAGCCCTCCTCACCGGTCGTCTTTACCCCCCAGAACAAATTCCTGGTACTCATCTCTGTTAGAGGTTGAGTCAACCCCAGGGCCATAGTGCGGCCAGAAGGATTATGTCAATTAAAAATTCCAATGACACCATCGGGAATCGAACCCGCGACATTCCGGATTGTAGCGCAGTGCGTCAGGAGTTGCAAGCTGTTCCGAAGGTACAGATAATCTACTGCCTCTCATCTGTCCATTCCTCTTCCAATTCACTACGATGAATCTCTCCTACATACGTTACCAGAAACACATCCATCTCGACCCGCCTATTCCCCTCAGGTAGCTTCTTTGAAGAATGGGTCTGTGCAGGGGTTGCAACACCCTTCGATCTTCTTCCAGCAGACCAGAATGAAAATTGGATATTTTCGTACATAAAAAATTCCAAGGACTCTCATATTTGTCTATCTAAAAAAACTGCCATAATGGATTGTGTTTTGATGGAAGTAAAACTGATTGGGTCCTTCAGTTTGAAGCGCTTTCTCAAAGACAGACGTCAGGCCAGGTGTTCGAAAGGGAAGCAGACCAAAATTAACATTGCTGGGGCGAAAAAGAAATATTTAATGGAATTAAAATAACACATGGTTTTACAGTGTGACACTCTTCCATCAGGAACTGACTGCTGTATCTTGGGGGGGTGTCTGAATGTGACCAGAAATTGGGAAGTGATCCCAAATAATACACGAAACAGACCTACTCAAACAGTTTCGTTACATCTGGACAAAGCAGAGATCTTGAATAAACCTGTCACATGCAATAGAATAAGCGACGGCCTGCTTGAGTGCAAGACGTTCATTATTTTAAGAACGTGTTCTGAGATTGTGAAACGTGATATTTATTTCGGAAACGTTAGGAGTTATGGAATTAATTCTTTTTGACCCAAAACAAAAAGAAGGGCTACTGCAAACTCCCGCTCCGCGCACCCGTCCGTACGAGCACTTCAATACGCAACAGCACAGACAGGTTTAACAACAACAATTCCGAATTTTTCCACAAATTTTATTTAATTATTTCTTTAGGAGATGGGCTGGGCATGTGGACTACGTCCATGTCAACGGACACGATATAACCATTCTTGTAATTTTTAGCCAAGCACTGTACAAGGCTTCCTGATGATGGATCCTCTGTGATCCGAAACATGTTGGAACAATTTTAAATATTTTATAATTTAAATTGTATGTGTAAATTACATATTGTGCATTAGTCAGATAATAAAGTGTTTAATAGATTAATTTTAGTCTTCGAGTTGTTTTCTTCTATATAAAAAAAAATGAGTTTGTACACAAATTCCACCGCATACATTTCATGAAGCCGTGGCAAAGTCCCAAGAATTCTTCAAAACATAGCCTGCCAAACCCGAAATTCACTATGTAACCCTAATAGCCAACGTATTTCTCCTGATGCCTAATACAAATTTACACTGCAATGACTTTACCTTCTTCACGTCCCTGTCTTAGACTTTACACTTACCAGAAGGACGAGCTGGAGCAGTCGCAGAGTATCCAGAATAGTAAATTTTTGTTTTCCCTGCCCTTGCACTTAATTTTGTATCTCATTAAATCCCATGCACATTAATATTATCATTATCATTATTGTGTTTCGTTTTTAAGTGACACAGAATTCACTAATTTATTGTTTGTACAATTAAAGTGGACTATATTCAAATACTGCAATTTCTTCACTCTTATGTAACACTTCTTTTTAATTCCTCTCTTACATGATAAAAGAGAGGCACGCGGTTGAGCAGTTGGTGGAGGCACTGCGCTACAAGTGGGAAGGTCGAAGGTTCGATTCCCGATGGTGTCATTGGAATTTTTTATTGACATAATCCTTCCGGTCGCTCTATGGTCCTGGAGTTGACACAGCCTCTAACAGAAATGAGTACCAGGAGTATTTCCTGCGGGGTAAAGGCGGCCGGTGTGTACAGCTGACAACTTTACCATCTTCATGTGCCGAATGTTTTGAAATCTGGGAGCCTCAACCTCCTGGAACACTCTGGGCCTGTCCAGATCTGTAATGGGATTGCTTTATCTTTACTGATAAAAGAATAATGTTGCACTGTAGGACATTTCTTGATTATAATTACGTTCGAGTTTCGTAATGAACACAATATCAGTCATGTAATACACACGTTTCTCGTTATAGACCTCCCTGTCCCCGCACGATATTTGACTTAAATTAAAAGTCAAATCGCTTTATGCATGATAACAATTTCATATCGTGTGCTAGCAAATACAGAGAACAAATCAGTCAGTCTATATACAACCTAACATTGTGGCGCTTTCGAGTGACCTTTTCTTGCCGTAGAAACAATATAATGGATTCTGGATTTTTGCACATTATCTCAATAAACGCCCCGGATTTGGGGGAAAATGCTTGTTGGACACAAAATGCTACCTTTGATTTTCTCAGCGGCTCATGTCTGAAATATTTCTTATTGTAAGAAGAATTCAGAGAGAAATCATGAATTTGCATAGGTGTTTGGGTGAAGTACCGCTATTCTTGTCACATTTTAGTCAAACTTAAGTTTTTTTCTATATATATATTTTAAAAGTTCTCACATAAGAATTTTCATGGAAAACTATCCAGTGGGAGTGTATTGTTCAATGCGGATTGACGGACGGACGGACGGACAGACAGACAGATGATGAAGCTAAGAGTCGCTTCTCGCAATGTTACCAACTACCCTAAACGCGGACGAAATAATACAATTAATCTGAATTTTTTGATATATATTTTCGTGCGGATGTTTTCTTGTAAGACGTGGAAAGATGACATCGCTCTTCTGAACTCGGGGAAAAAGTAAGATCGGATGAAGACTAGTTCTGCATACAATTTAGGTTAAGGAAATAAAGTTTGTTCCTTATTCTTCATTTGTTTAAAATCTTTAAATGACGACAGGATACATTAATTAGGGTTACATTAATGAAAGAAAATGGTGTTAACTTACTTGAGAACTTCACCATGAATATTCAGTGCAGAAACCAAGGTAAATTCTAAAGGACTTACACTGGGAAATTGTAAACTTCTCTAAATACTACATAAGCGATATAATGAAATTTTATTCTTATAGAAGGTAATTATGATAACAAATGTGAACCTTTCTTGAGATTCCACTCCTCCAGGTCACCGGCAATTTTACTATTACGAGAAGAAAGAAATGTCATATCAGAGACACTTCATTTTGCTGCTGAAACCTACACACAGAGAAAAGTGTAAATTCTACTTTGTTGCTCTGTGGCATATCAGTGGCCCCCACATGAAAGTCAGATCCTTAAATCGCACAATACAACTTCCCCTCATCTTGTTTTTATGCACGTAACACAGAAGCACAAGTTTCTTCCGAAGCCTTCTTATCTCTAATTAAAGCTGGGCGTTTTCATGCCGTAGAGGACAGATATCTAAATACTAGCCACTATCGCCATCTCATGTCAGAAGTAGGAAGTGTTAAATTCACAGGACTGAAACTAACGAAAATGTACACACTGTGCGATTTGTCCGGGCAGAGAAGAGCCTTCTGGAAATGTGTGTATTAAGCATGAAATCCTTCAGCAAAGATGATAAAACGGCGAAACGTATGTATCTTTGGAATAATATTACCAATTTATAACCAAACACTGGTGCATAAATGAAATTACTCGGCCTACAAGAAAAGTAAAAAAGTTCGCTAAAATACAGCATTAAATATAAATATAAATATAAATATAAATATAAATATATTCCTTACATAATCTCAGGTTCCAAAATGAAACTCACTAGGTCGAATTTCTTACACCCAGACCAAAAGCTCCATAACTCCTGTGACAGTACTCTGCTGCAGTAAAGCGCCACTCTGGAAAGTCTCCTAAGGCAGCTGTCAATATGAATTTTTCTGTTGTCAAAAGACTGTATAGCAGGACCCCCTAGAGTCAAAGTATGGCGTGACTCTTCCAGCACGAGATGCTAGCAGCAAAATTTCCAAGGAAGAGTAGAGTGTTTTACCTCGTCTTATTTCCTCCAGTCAAGGTCTGTGACAAAAAAAAGGAGTTTCGAGTTGGTGGAGATTCAGGACTAAATGAATCCGGAGACACGACGAACCGGCTTAATGTTATACATTTAGTTACCAGCCTGTCTCTTTTTCTTGCGGAATTGAGAAGTGTGATTTAGATTTCAGATACATCTGCTAAAAACACCCACACGTTTTAACCCTTTAAACGCCGAGTTAAATCCCATCTGCCATTTGCTGGCATTATTAGAAGCTCACCATATTCTCCACGTTAGCAGGATAAGGGTTAATGTGGTTTCCAACACTTACTTCATGTCACGACCTCGTTCTATATCTCCTTTACAGTCGTCAGGATACAAATTAACATGAGCTTTCTGTTTAATAATTCTTTTCAAAATACATGCAATATCGATGATAAAATTCTTTCGGGATATGACGCCGCACCACTGGGTTCTCCATTGCGAATCCCTAAAATTTGGCACTTGTAATGATCGAACCTTTGTCCAAGCGAAACCTCACGCTTCAAAAAACCATGTCGAAGAACTAGCAAAACCGTAACTTATCGGTGTAATGACAATTTAAATTGCACGGAAAGTCTTTGTAATTCACTAATCACCACACCATGCAGGCACATGGTGCTGTACTCCATGCATTAAATTCTGGCATTGAATAGACCCGCATGGTTTGCCTTACGAAACACCTGTAAACATTGTACAGGAAGTGGGGTGGGCCTGGAAGTCGTATTGAAGATTAAAGACCCTTTCTACTCACTGTATTAAATTAACTATCCCTGCTACCTAAAGCTAGAACTGAAAGGATGGTAAATACGATACATTTAGTTTCGTACTCTCGTGGGAACAGACAGAAGTCTGCTTCACGTAGGCTGGATGTGGTTTGATAAGTGAAAAGACACACCTAAATCAGCATTCTTAGAAAGATCTGAGTTGAATATATACATATATGTATATATTTATATGTATATAATCAAAAGAGATGCCATGTTTTCCTCATGCTTCACTGTTAGGTGCGTAGCTACCCTATATCCTTAAAACATGAGGAAATGAGGGATGCAACTAGAGTAATTAATTTTTAACTTTGCAATGAATTATGCTCTTTGTCTTGTGCGATAATAAATTGACAATTTAAATCCTAACAGTTACTCTACTTAACACCGGGTTTAACATTCACAAACTCTGTAGAGATCCCACAACAAACGGGCAATTTTGCTTTATACAACATTAACAGTTTGGTTTTACGTAACCTAGAAGAATAGTGTTTACTGCGCGGTACGTACTTAGGCCTTGTATAAAACATACACTTTTCGTCTTTGAAGAGTTGGTATACTAGTGGCATACATTCTGTTGTTTGCATGGATTTAAACATTGTGTTTCACATTAAGGAGAGAACAAACACAAACTGTATCTGTGAAGAGTGTGCTTGAGAGTACGCTTGGACACAAGAGGGCTGAATGCGAGAGGTTGCAAAACATGGCATAGTCAGCCGATATTTGATTTCTGCTCCCCCAAACAATGTCAAAATGACCACATGAAGAAAGGTGACACAGTTAGGTCAAGTGTCACATGGGAGAAAATAGAGAATTTTTGTGGCAAACCCTAAAAGAAAGTGGCCAATTGGAAGACCTAGGAAAACTTGGCACAAAAATGTAAAATTTAAACTTAAACGTATAACACTAGTTGGTCTGGACTAGATTCATTGACTCGGTTATATTCCGGCAAATTATTCAAAGCCACGTGCAGAATAAACGGACATACGTTACATGTAGAATATGGCACTGCCTCCTCCAACATAGATTTATAATATAGCAGCGAACTTTCGAAGAAAAGGAAGTTAAGCAACTAACAACAGATAAATTCGAGGTCACCGAAACACCCAAAATAGAAACAGCTGTCTTTACTGCTTACTTGGCGACAGGAGCAATTTGTGCACTGCCGGCTAATGTTGTTTGTGTCAGGTTCATTTCCTGGACCACACCTTACTCAGCGTTTGGAAAGACATCGCTTTACCTGGGGCATTGCCTGCTCCGCTAGTTGGCATAGCAGCAACTTCAACATTTCACGAACGTTCTGTTCCGCACTATATGCCTTGCACCTCTCACGCATCGTGTCAGTCTTTATAGTATCATAATTTATATATGTGCTTAGTGTTACTTTACACTGCGAGGTTAAACGCTCTAGTAACGTTAGTGCATCTTCTCAAAAGTTGTTTCACGGCCATGCAAAGCATCTTACAATTGCTACGAGATCCACGATGTTGGAATTTAAATTGTAAGTGTATAAGTCACTAGGGTACGTATCTGTTAGCTACATCCTGTCGCACCCAACAAAGGAGAAGTGTACGTATGTAAGTTGCTTGCACAATACGTATAAAAACATGTTTTTTCATAAACATAATACCATCTTAATGCAAAAATAAAATGGTTATAATGGTTGTAACAATAATTAAACTCAATTTGCACTCCTACTAATTTACTTGTTATACACAAAAAAAGTAAATCGAGAAGAATGAGATGGGCTGGGCATGTGGCGCGTATGGCTGAGGAGAAGGGAGTGTATAGGGTCTTGGTGGGGAAACCGGAGGGAAAGAGACCACTGGGGAGACCTAGGCATAGATGGGTGGATAATACTAGGATGGATCTCCAGGAAGTGGGATGTGGGTATATGGACTGGATTGGGCTGGCCCAGGATAGGGACAGGTGGCGGACACTTGTGAGTAGGGTAATGAACCTTCGGGTTCCGTGAAATGCGGGGAATTTCTTGACTAGCTGCAAACCAGTTAGCTTCTCAAGAATGACTCTGCACTATGGAGTGAGTAAGTAAGTAAGTATATACAACAAAAGTATAGGCGAGGAGAAAAATAAGACACCCGAGGAAGTTATAAAAAGACGAAATTCACTCCCGAGAGTGAAGGAACAGGCGCTACGCCTGACACTTCACAGTTCTTGATGGCGATGATGATGATAACAACAAAGTACTATTAATCTGGAATAAAATCAACAGGAGAGAAAAAATTTAAAAGAATAACCAATAAAGCGCAACGTGTAATTTCAATCCAAAGGCACAATTAAGAGATAAAGGTAAAGGTTTAAGAGTTACTTTAGATTAGTGTGTACAAAATTATATCGCGATAGCCGTAACTAATTTGTTAGTGTTGACGTGAATAATATGCTCAGTCCCTTAAAGGTTCACTGCCGGAATACTTGCACCAGTGTTCAGTAGGTGACATACAGTATGTACTGCGTCTCCAAATTGCTTCGGGATGGAGGTATTTTTCTCTGTGCTGGGTCTTACAGCATAAATCAAGGAGTAAAACACAACACAACACAACACAACACAACACAACACAACACAACACAACACAACACAACACAACACAACACAACACAACACAACACAACACAGCATAACAATAACATAACTGGCACAATTCGAAGGCAAATATTTCATTAAGCGAATAAAAACAGAGCATGAATTTTCAAAATTTGAATTAAACAAAAATTTAACGTTGTAATTTTTGTTTGGTTTTGACTATCTGAAACTCTGACCGTTTTGTAAGCATATTTAAGGAGACGATTAATATTTTCGTGGCGGAAGATTAAAACAAAAAGCTTTAACTAAACGCAACAGGTCAATTAAAATGTATTTAATGGTTGTTGATACAAACGTAGAAGAGGGCAGTGCGGTTTAACCAGAGGAATTGCTAAGCAATGGCATCATTGTGTGATTAGTCAAATTTTACAAGGAAACAATAATTAATAATGACCAAACAAAGTGAAATTTAGAAGCGCCTAATAATTCCATCGTCAATTAGAGCGCGAACATTATGTTAACACCTTCACAGTTCGGGTCTAATCCTCGTAGCACCGTAAGATGTGACTGACGGTAAAGATTTTGTTCTCAAGAAATATTATTATTATTATTATTAATTCACAACATTTTAGCAGGTTTTCAAAGCGTATGGGTCGCTGACCAAGCACTTCTTATTCATTATTCTGCTAAAAACTTTAGAAAAATACGGCATGTATTATATATTATTGCTTTCTACGTGATAATATTGAGACCAGAACTAAGATTTGGCAGTTTAGAACTGTCATATAAATTATCCGGAATAATACCCTTTGTGGATAAAACTAATGGCAAGATACAGACCGAGTTCAGTTGCCATATGCTTCTTAGCTCTTCTTTTAGATCTGCTTATTTCAGTAGCTTCTCGATGAAGGCGCTGTAGAGGATGTGAATATTGGGAATTGCTGCTTCAGTTAAATATGCTTTTTTGATGGCTTTGTCAAGCTCAATTGATCTGTTGTTATGGACAGTTACATTAGTTGCTGTGGACCTCCCAACGAAGAGTGTATGAGTTCCGTAACACGGACTGTGTCACATATATTATTATTATTATTATTATAAAAAGGTAAAGGTAAAGTGATCCCGTTACAGGCCCGATGTAGCCCAGAGGGTGGGTAGAGGTATAGCTCTACTCTTCCATGACCGCGGCACTAAAAGGGGGTGAGTGGTCAGCAGCACGCCCCGGCCGCACTTTACCCCCGGGAAAGACCCGGTAATCATTTTACAGAGGCTGGGTGTGTCCCAGGGCTGGTCTGGACGGGCGGAAAATCTCGATTCGATCCCGGACCGTCCAGCCCGTAGTCAGTCGCTATACCGACTGAGCCACCCGGCCCACATATTATTGTTACACAGTACTATTATTATTATTATTATCATTATTGTTATTGGTGACTATTACTAAGAAGAAGAAAAAGCCAAGGAAAGCGGCTCTCTCTATTTCCACAGAAGAGAAGCTCTTGTGCCTGAAAGATGGCGAGAGCAGGTACTGGGCGTTACAGTTCAGTGGACAATAATCTGCATAATTACTGTTCTAAGAACATCGGGTCCTAAAATTATAAATCTGTTTAAAGTATGTGGAGCACAATGAATTGTCCTCTAACACACAGGAAGCAGGAAGACAGAAGGGAATTCTGCACATTCAGGAAGCAATGTTCTGATACACTGAAAACAGTTTTTCTGATTTTTAAATCAAATTAAACGTTTTGTCAGAACAGGTAAAATAGACTCACTCGGTATACATTGTTACAAATAAACGTAATGAATTACAGGACAGTGATGGAAAACTGAGAAGGTCAATTCGAGTTCGTGTTATAACGGCCCGGAAAGCAAGAGATCACCCTGGACGTAATTAACGGTGGTTGTAATTTGAGAAATATACTGCTTCTTTAAGATCCAATATAAAATTATTTACAGTCGATTTATATCCATGCTACTGACAATGCGCAAGCTCTTGATGTAATACAAATACCTACCCGTCCGTAGGTGGTGTCTTTCCATGAAATGTACTGTTAAAAACAAAAATTAGAAAAACGTTTCTCAAAAAACCTCTTTTCCTCTATAGTGCTGCTGACTGTATTGTCATCCTGCGACCGGCCACCTCGACACAGGTTTTTCTTGGTTTCCCTGTACCTAAAAGCAAATGCTGAGATGGTTCCCAAGATTCCAAGTTGCCACTACATGCTTCTCATGTATCCCTAAAAAACTAAACTCCGTGGCCTTAGTCCGCACGCGAACTATACCGACAGAGCGGCCGCCGCCAGTCGGCGAAGTTAGTGCCAACTTTTGCGGATAGAGGGGTGTCACGTGGTCTGCGCAACGGGTCCCCACAGCCGTTAATCTCTGTTTTCTAGACCTGGAGCCGCTACTTTTTTTCATTCAAGTA
>Ga0123354_10019835_pt1 | contig 10559 bp, 5 predicted proteins | sample TergutLab28metaG_2_FD_97872 | JGI IMG/M metagenome (GOLD analysis project Ga0123354, IMG submission 97872) | Labiotermes labralis P4 segment gut microbial communities from Petit-Saut dam, French Guiana - Lab288 P4 | ecosystem: Host-associated > Arthropoda: Insects > Digestive system > Gut ...
ATGGGATAGGCTTGCAAATCACGATGAGCACACCACCTGCTGGGTACGTGTGGCGGATTCCTGGGCTGGTGAGAACTTCGGATTCATTCAACTGCCCAGAATTAATCAAGAAGTCTTGGTAGAATTCATGGAGGGCGATCCCGATCGCCCGGTCATCACCGGACGGGTATACAACGCGACCAAGATGCCGCCGTGGGAACTACCGGGACAAAAGGCCCTCTCCGGCATCCAGAGCCGAGAGATTCGTGCGGGCAGGCGCAATCAGCTTGTGTTCGATGACACGCAGAATCAAATCCAAACGCAACTCTCCAGCGACCATAATCTGTCGCAGCTCAACCTGGGCTATCTGACGCGGATCAACCATGTGCAGGGGCGCAAGGATTTTCGCGGCGAAGGCTTTGAGCTGCGCACGGACGCCTGGGGCGCGGTTCGTGCGGCGAAAGGGATGTATATTGGAACGGAGACACGTTCCGCAGCGGAAAAGTATCATAAAGATATGGTGGAGGCCGTCGCAAATCTCCAAAGCGCCGCCACACAGCATAAGGGCACGGCGAACCTTGCGGAAACGCATAGTGCACAGGACGGAGGGGATGTCTCCGCGCTCTCCGGAGCGCTGGATTCGCAAGTGAGTCAAGTGCGCGGCGACGGCACGCCCCAAGGCGAGCTTACGAAGCCTCATATCGTGGTGTCCAGCCCGGCAGGCGTGGCGTTGACCACGCCAAGCTCCACCCATCTGCATACGGCGGAAAATACCGCCATCACCGCCGGGAAGAACTTTTCCGTAAGCACAGGCAAGAGTTTTCTCGCCAGCGCGATGGATAAGGTCAGTCTCTTTGCCCAGAAGATGGGGATGCGTCTTTTTGCCGCTCAAGGAAAGGTGGAAATACAAGCCCAATCTGACGACCTGGACATCATCGCCGACAAGGTGCTGCAAATTATCAGCGCAAAAGATTCGATAAAGGTAATGGCGTCCAAAGAGGTGCTGCTGACCGCTGGCGGCAGCTACATCAGCATTGGCGAAAACGGTATTGAAGAAGGGACGCCCAAAAATTGGACCGTGTACGCCGGAGGCCAGGAGATGCTCGGGCCGAAGTCCATGGAGACGGCGTTACCCACACTGCCGGGCGGAGGTGGAGGCGGAGGACTGCCCCCTGGTGTGCTTTATGCCGACTCAGGTACTATTCTATCCGATGCGAGTGGAGCGGCGCCACACTTGAATGTGGATGCTGCGGTGCAATATGCCCAGAGCCATGCAGAGACAGCGAGCGTGCATAAGTGCGCTAAATATGTACACAAGGCGATATCCGCTCCAACAGGCGGCGGTCTCCCATTAAATACAGCACTTAATTCACATGGTATAAGTGCATGTGGCTACGCACCGATTCTTGAAGATGCTGGATACACTGCGCTACCTGAAAATACACCGCCACAAAAAGGAGATGTTGCAGTCATTCAACCTCCAAGCGACGGAAGCCACCCGGATGGGCATATTGCAATGTATGATGGACACCGATGGATTTCAGATTATATACAGCAAGGAAATCTTCCTTATCCTGATGTCAATGGGTCATATACAACATACAAGCCTCCGTATGTACTCTATAGGATGATGCAGTAGAATTGGTATGTTTTCGACATGGGCCTGATTAACTTCTTAACAGATTTTAGCAGGGTACACTGAAGCTACAAAGAGAATAGATCTGTGTCGCCTTACGTGAAATTGGAGTATTTTGTAATTTTACATATATTTATATTCTTACGCAAAGAGGTTCAAAATGGGAATAAAATTTCTATTATTTATAGTGATATTATTTAGTCAGCTTTTTTACAACAAAAAAGCGTATTGTGCAATTACCCCACAAGAACAGTTCGTGCTTGATTTTTATCGTTGGTACTGTAAGGAGGTGTCGGCAGATACCGAGCGAGACCCCATACTCGATAATACTATATTAAAATATGTGGATAGTCGGACTATAGCGAGGCTGCGAATGAGATATGAGCGTGCGCGTAAAGACCCAGACTATCTCATAGATTCAGACTATTTTATGAAAGGAAATGACTTTTGGCCTGAATTATGTAATAATATCACGGCACATGATTTGACGGTCACGGGGGAAGGTATGTATACAATTCATGTTACTTTTAAAATATCAAAAGACAATAATCATACCGTCATTGTTTTTGTCGAGAGAGTAAATAATTCATTTTATATAATAAATGTCGAGAGAGGAGATTGAATTGACGAAAATGTATCTTAAAATAGAAGACAATCGTCATTCGCAACAGAAGTGCTACGATGTATGGTGAAGCAATGATCAAGTCAATCAAGTAATGAGCGGTTACATAGAGCAGAAGAGGGAGTCCTTATGCCTATCAGCAACGTAATTGCCGCAAACCGATCATGGTTCGATTTCAGCATCAAGGCTGATGGCTTTGACGGTCTGGGCGTGTACGCCTTTGCCGGTACGGAACGGGTCAGCACTCCCTATGAGTTTGTCATTGAGTTCGTCAGCATGGACGCCAATTTGAATCTAACCAGTGCCCTTGGAAAAGAATGCCTCCTCACGGTTGCCGATAAGAGCGGTGATAAAAAGTTTTTGCATGGTGTCATCCGGCAAATTGAGCAGCTCCATACCGGGAATAAATATACCATGTACCATGCAGAGGTAGTGCCTCGCCTTTGGTTTTTGACTCAAACGCAAGATCACCGCATATATCAGAAAAAAAGTGTACAGAATATTATTCAAGATATTCTAGTAGAACACCATTTTGTTGAGACATCTTTCGACTTCAAACTCCGAGAAACGTACCCAGAGCGTGAATATTGTGTACAATACGGAGAATCTGACTTCCATTTCATGAATCGTATCTGTGAAGAAGAAGGCATATACTACTATTTTGAACACAAGGAAGATTCACATTGCTTGTGTTTCTCCGACGCGGAAGGCGGCCCGCTTATCCCCGGTCAAAACGATCTCCGCTTCTATCCCGGCTCCGGCCAGCCCGAAGATACAGCCGTCATTTCCCGCGCAAGATTGCGCCACCGCATCAACAGCGATAAAAGTGTATATCGGGAGTGGAATTTCACAGCGCCGGGGATCGACCTGACCGGCTCCGAATATGAATTGGAAAGGGACAAAGCTCCCGTGCCGGTCGCCATGCAGCTTGAAACCTACCAGTTCCCGCACCTCTATCAAGTCCGGGATGAAGGCGACCGCTACACCAAGCTGCAACTCGCCCGCCAGCTTACGTTCAGGCAGTGGATGGAGTGCGACTCCGATGTGTCGCGTTATCTGCCCGGCTTCACGTTTACCATGCACGGCCATCCGCGTCCCGACGCCAATCGCGGCTGGTGGATCACCGAGGTTCGCCACGAGGGAAAACAGCCCGGCGTATTGGAACATGAATCCCCGGACGGACGCGGTTTGGAGTACAAATCCATCGTAACGGCCATCCCCAACGACACCCGTTTCGTGCCGGAAACTAAACACAAGAAGGTCCGCATTGACGGGGTGCAGTCGGCCATTGTCACCGGCCCCTCCGGTGAGGAAGCCTTTGTGGACGAATTTGGACGTGTCCGAGTCCAGTTCCAGTGGGACCGGGAGGGCAAGCACGACGCGGGTTCCTCGTGCTGGATACGGGTTGCCGACCGACTGGCCGGAGAGAATTTCGGCTTCATCCAGGTTCCACGTATAGGCCAGGAATGCGCCGTGGAATTTATGGAGGGCGACCCGGATCGTCCGGTCATCACAGGGAGGTTTTACAACGCAGCCAAAATGCCGCCGTGGGAATTGCCGAAACAAAAGTCCCTTTCGGGTATCCAAAGCCGGGAGTTCAAGGGCAAACGCCGCAATCAGCTTGTTCTGGACGACTCACAGGGAGCGATCCAGGCGCAGCTTTCCAGCGATCACGACCTCTCCCAGCTCAATCTGGGCTACATCACCCGCATCAATCATGTGGAAGGGCGAAAAGATTTTCGGGGTGAGGGCTTCGAGCTTCGCACTGATGGGTGGGGCGCGGTACGCGGCGCACGAGGGCTCTACATCAGCACGGATGCGCGGCCCGAGGCCAAGAGCTACCAGAAGGACGTGGCGGAGGCCGCGCAGACCCTCAATGCCGCTGTTGAGCAGCATAAGAACACCACGGATCAGGCAACGCAGCACAAGGCCCAGGACAAGGGGGACGGCGACGACGCAGTGCGGAGCGCCCGCATCCAGGCGGACGCCGTGCGTGGCTCCGGCAAGCCGCAAACAGAACTCTCCGATGGGCATGTGGTGTTCTCCAGCCCGGCGGGTATCGCGCTCACAACGCCGCAATCCACGCATATCCGCACCGGAGAAAATACCGTTCTGACCGCACAGCAACATGCGTCGGTAAGCGCCGGGAAGAGTTTTCTGGTCAGCGCCCTGGAGCGCGTTAGTCTCTTTGCTTCAAAAGGCATGAAGCTCTTTGCGGGCGCGGGTAAGGTGGCGATTCAGGCGCAATCCAACGATCTGGATATTATCGCGGAGCAAGTCGCTTCCATCATCAGCACGAGCAAGACCATCCAGATTTCCTCACCCAAGGAAATCCTCATTAGCGCGGGCGGCAGCTATTTACGGGTCAGCAAAGACGGCATCGAAAAAGGCTCGAACGGTCCATGCGTTATCCACTCAAAAAACAAAATCATGCTTGGCCCTAACAGTAAGCCGTGGCTCCATCCTACATGGACGCAGGCTAATATGGACGTGGGCGGGCAGGTAAAAGTGCGGGACGAACTGGGCCGATATGTGGAGACAGAACGATACGCCGTCCACGGGAGCGATGATGTCAACCCGGACGCCACACAGCACGGTTTACAGCTCTTCCATGAGCAGGGAGGGGCAAACGGAAAGACGAAAAAATTCAAGTGGGGCGAAACACAGCGCATCCTCTCAATGGGCAGCATTACTTCGCTTGAGAAGGATATGGCGGAAGATGCAGGAGACGAATAACGACCGCTCATAACTGATGGAGACATTATGACAGGCACTGCTGACAACCAATCTTCTTCCTCAAATGGGACTACCGGCTCCCCCTCTTTTCCAACCAAGGCAACCGCCAACAATTCGTCCAGCGGAGGTAACGCCCAAGGCGGAAGTTCATCCGGTGGTGGCCCTCAAGATAAAAACATTGGGACCAGCACGTTTGACGTTTGGCTGCAAGGGATAAATGCGATTATTCTATTTCCGGCGCTTACAACACCGTGCTTAGTGCAAAAAAAAGACGAAGCGAAAGGTGGTGAGGCAAAAGATGACGGGACGAATATTGACGGGATGAATGTTGTCATTGCTGTACATGAAAAGGATTTTCTCGCACTCGGGCAGATTGTGGCCTGGCCTCTCGCGGAAGATGCAAAGATACCAGACCCCGTTGCCGCGAAATTCCATTCTCATCTTTCCCTCGTTAAATGGGGAAATGGCATTGTAGATGAAATTTTCGACGATGACCATTACAAATCATACATTGACGACATAAAACGTAAATGTTTTCAAATAGACTATGACAGTAGAGATCCGCAGGCAAAATATTCATATAAAGGCTGGTATCTTGGCAAAATTGTTGAAGGCAAAGAACAATTAATTTCACTGTTCGGGAAAGATGATAGCAAGGCTCCATTCGGGACACTGCATAGCGCAGCTACAGGTCTCTATGCCAGGAATGGATATATCCATCTTTTCCAACTGAGGTTTGAAAAAATTTCATTCCGTGATGCTGGACTCTATGAATTGGTGTGGCTGTTTTTTAACCATTATGCGATAGATGAGTTAGGTGCCCATCCAGAAAAGTATGAAAGACATCTTTATGGTAAACCAAATGATGATTTATTGACAAAAGTATTTGAAGAGGGAGACCCTCCGTATAGCGACAAAACAAAGTCCAAACAAAGTATTCCGCCTATTGATCCTGACGTTATTCTCTTAGAAAAGAATCACGGCACAAAACAAATTCCAACTATTAAAGATGGAAAACCGGATCATTTGAATCGATACCGTTTATACCAGCCTGGAAGTTTTGCGACACCGCCGGACGAGGTTTGTGGTGTTACAGGTCAGACATCATATCCACCTCTTCCTCAGGCCAAGGAAAATGAAGAAAATAAGAGACATATATTAGCGCATGAACAGATCCCATACATGACCCAAAGCAAAGGAACAATCCTCGCTGCACGGCATCCTGTTTATCTGTACTCTCACGAAAAAGAGGTGCTGTCCGTTGGAACTGTCGCGGATTTACATCTTTCGTCACGGCAAACATTGTTCAAGTTCGTTGGCGCACAGGTCATTCCGGGCGCGAATTCGACAGATTCGCCATTTGTCGGCCCCATGGCGCACGAAAGCCTGAGTAGCTCCTTTGAGCTCCTGCAGGGGGTGGCGGAGGACAAGGACAGCGATTTGGTGGCGGTTATTGGTGATTTATACGACAGCTCTCGAAATTGTAATATCAAAAAATGCATTGAAAATATAAAAACGACAGGAGACCTATGGAACTATATGGATATTGATAATTATGACAATGAAACAATGTATCCACATCATATTGATGGGTTGATGGCACTCTCTCTTATTCTGCAAACGTATTACGATAAAAATAAACCTATTTTTTTCGTAACAGGAAACCATGAAGCCTTCGAACTTCCTTTTGGCGGATCGCCACGTATATGGATAATCAGGCCCAATGCAGGTATTCCAGCAGACATGAACTTAACTATTTATGAATCTGCCTTGCTTTATGGAAGGAGCTATTGGTATTCTGGAGTACAGAGAAAAAGCACTCCTGATGAACAACTAGTGGAACTAATGGGACCAGGTCCCGCTATGACCATGGAGATAATAAAGTTATCAAAAATAAACTTTCTCAAAAAGAACATGAATTGGCTTTATGCTACATTTACTCCATGGAAGGATTGTATTATTAGTTATGGTGATAAACAAAAATTTATATTTATGGGATGGGGAGAAAAAGAGGCAATCCTCTCTAGTGGATTCAGACTGCCGACTGCTAATGACGCATGTACTGAAAATCAAATTGAATTATTAGAAGATGTTGCGAAAAATTCAAAACAGGGCGACTGCAATACTATCATTTCACATTTTACAATAGTTAATTATAAAGAAGACATACCACTGTCTGGAAACAATGGGGAAGGAGATGAGCAGCCTATAACGCCTGGGGATGATAGTGATTATGCTCTTGGAGAACTCGAAAATAATGGACAATATGTTGTGTCGCTTCTTCAAAGTAGAAAAATACAGTATATGATTTCTGGCCATGCGCATCGACCTGGAATATATCAATTTACATCTCCATCCAAATGGTTCGACGGGCTCAAAAATGGAAAACCTCCTTTCAGTTTCACAGTACGTGGCCTCGGCCCCGAAGATGGCAATGGTAAGGACTGGACGTATCGCACGTTCTCCGACGGAATTCCAGTGGCGATTGTTACAGGATCAGCTGGACCCTATTCCAAGCAAAATTTGACTGGGGAATTTAGGGGCTATGGTATGGACCGACCCCAAGGGCTGGTGTTTAAGCCTACGTCTCCCGTCGTTCCAGGGCAACCAGGAGTTCACACGTTGCCGATCGTCCGGTTTAAGAAAAGCAGCAATTCTCCAAAACCACGTCTGGCTGTTGTGCTGGATTATCTCTGGTGCATTAAGGGAATTTCGCCATTTGACAACTTTGGAAATGGAGATATCTTCTGCGATCCAGGGCAATATGTAGATATAGCAAGAATAAATAGCACAAAAGTCACGGATAACTATATGTATAAACGTAGCAAAGCATTCGAAGAAATCATCGGTGGCGATCCGATAGCGTCTATTGGCCTACATGCCATATCATCAGCATACGGAAAATATTATGGGGGAACGATCATTCATAAGTATAATGAAAGTTCTAAAGAGTCAGATATCGTGCAATTAAATTTTAGATTGGATGATATGAATATATTTTGCGAACAATTCTCTGACAAGGGAGGAAAGTCTATTGATTTACAGGATGTTGTGTTTTTCTTTAGCGTAAAGCTTAAGGATATTGATGGTAAAGGATCATCAATGAAACTCAGTGATCGCTATGATTTGAATTCACCATGGTGTTATCCTGTCAAAAAAAGAATGATTGGAACAGTGTACTCGTTTTCAAGATATTCCTCCTCTTTTGAAAGAACAGGTAGTGAGCTACCAGATTTTAAGCTGCTGAATAATTTTGATGAATATAAAAAGAGAACACCCCATGGATAATAGTATCTATTCTGCAGTGATCAGGAAGAAAACACTTCTAATTGTAATGATTATTATCATTGTAGGATGGTTTGTTTACATGGAAATGCAAAAAATTCATGTCGGTGTAGAGCAAATAAACACCAACCCAGCAATGATCAGCGGAAAAACATTTACTAGCAGCAAAAAGATTGATGGGTTGCATTTGAAGAATGTCACCTTGCACGGGACGACCTTCAGAGACATAACGCTCATGCATCCAATATTTGAAAATGTTATTTTTGATGATTGTGACTTCATTAATGCCGATATTTATGAAGCGAAAATGAAAGATGTCCTGTTCAGCAAGGGGCATATCATCTCAAAAGGAGATGTTGTCGAACAGGCAGGAAGAGGGCTTTTGCCAGATTTTAATGCCACAGTTGACAATGTTATCTTCGACGGAACAGAATTTAATTGGGCAAGCCTTGTATTTAGCGGAGGGATGATAAAACTCCTTAATATAAACAAATTTTCAAAGTCAAATATATCTGCTGATAACATATATCTACATTTAGAAAGTTGTTATATTGATGGGCATGGCAAATATGGCAGCTCTATTAACGCTGGTCATAATAGCCTTGTTACTGCAAAAAAATGTACATTTACAAACTCAGTCTTGTTGGCTGGTGATAAATCAGTTATTTATGCTGAAGGTTGCAAGTTTCCCGATAATAATGATATTGGAGTGCCACAAGTTCTTGTTCTCAAAAATTGTGATCTTTCCGCTGCCGTTAGGACAAAAGGGCAGGCGTACCTTGTCAACGATAGATATGTTGGACTCGTCGCGCTATGGAGCAATTCAGAATCCGGAAGTCCTGGGAAGGGGGTATTTTATCTGTTGAATGAAAATTTTGAGAAAGCAAAATTGAATTTAATTGATGGCACTTTTTTTGTACAGAATATGGAAATAGAAAATGGCGTACTACATCCAGGGCAATATGACAATATATTCCGTGTTGATTTGCAAAATGTGACCATTTCCGGGAACAGCAACTGGAAGAATCTCCTTCTTCAGAGCGGCGGCCAGTGGGAAAATGTAAAGATATACCCTTCCGTAAATGTGACCAACGCGAAACTTGGTGAAATCCACACCTATAACCTCACGTATCCCAAAGGCAATCCCTGGGTAGGCAGTGGTTCCTACGCCAAGATGGTTCCGAGCGATAAACCCTTCGACTGGCCTGAAATTCATGTGCCCACAGAAGAAGAGCTTGGCCTTACGCGCGAATGGCCACCCATCACCGGCGCTCCCCCCGCGTCTTCCAGCGCCACTAGCGAAAAAGAATGATGCCCTTTCAGGCGCGGTATCCCTATTGATGAAGCAACCAGCTCTCATGAAATCAAGGAGTCCTCATGGCCCTCAAGAAAGACAAGCGCCGCGTTATTCACCTCCACGACACGACCGATCACGATGGTGATGTCATAGAGGTGAAGCATAAGCCGCAAGACGCGGGTCTGCCCATTGCCTGCATCGGCGACATGGTGTTCTGCCCCCGCTGTCTGGGCAAGTATCCCATTATTGAGGGCGATCCGGAGTTCACCATAGACGGCGATCCCGTTGCTCTGGAAGGCCACAAAACCGCCTGCGGAGCCAAGCTGATTTCTAAAGTGGTCGGGTAGTCGTCTAGGGGGAGCGTTTACTTCCTCAATCGGGCTTGTCCCCTATGTCGCCAGTTTCAAAACATCTCTCCAGTAGACGACTACGCGGGCTCTCTTTGAGGCGTAGCGCATCAATGTTATCTGGCGAGGAAATCTTATATGATACGGTATAACCCGCGAAAAAAATTCTTGGGCCAAGTACGGGACTATGCAGGTGGACTCTGGAATATCGTGGAGTCGTGCCCTACGGAATATGATTGGCCGGTGCTTTTAGGGTATCCTGCCCGCAGCAGATCAAAAGGCGGCCTCCGGGTCATTCTGACGCAAGCGATTCGGGACTATTTGGAACAACATCGCATGAACCCTGGAAATATTCGCCTGCCGTTGAGTGCAGCGACCGTTTCTCACCTTCGTGACCAATTGGGGATGAGCTACTTTCGAGATAGTGAGCAGTGGTGGAGGCAGGTCAAACACGAACTGCTCCATCCGGAACTGCCCCCCATGCTCGCGCTGCTGGATACCGACCGGCTGACTCCGCAAAAGGTATGGCCGAAAGCGGAGTTGCGCCGCATGGTGGAGCTTGCGAAAGAAGGAAAAGGCGCAAGCGAGATCGCCGAAATTTTGGGCCGGTCTGAAAGCACGGTGAACCTTTTCTGCCGTCGCTTCTTTGGAGTTCGA
>Ga0123354_10019836_pt1 | contig 10559 bp, 11 predicted proteins | sample TergutLab28metaG_2_FD_97872 | JGI IMG/M metagenome (GOLD analysis project Ga0123354, IMG submission 97872) | Labiotermes labralis P4 segment gut microbial communities from Petit-Saut dam, French Guiana - Lab288 P4 | ecosystem: Host-associated > Arthropoda: Insects > Digestive system > Gut ...
AATTTTAGCACACCCTGTATATAAAATGTGAATAATACAGGAACCAAATACGTTAGAATTATGAAACAAACTGCATTTTGAAGAGAAAAAAACGGAGAGTGTATACCATGTTTAAAATATTCGATACCCAATATTTGTTGAATAAATATATAAAATACAACTTTGGAGGTTAGCGGTGCGGTACGTCAACTATAGTTGACGTTAGGCGTCTAGAGGTTAATGACAACGGTTTGTCTTTCATTGAACAACTCCGTGTTTAACGCGCACCGTACATTCGCAAAAGGCTGGATGGTATAGAATTTGAAGTGATGTGGATGTGGTGGTGGTGGTGGTGGTGGCCCTGAAAGCGCCGTGCTTTGAACACAGTAAATGAACGCATGATGTGGATGTGTTACGGTTTATCTGCTCGTCATATTATTGCTGCGTGAATCTGCTTTTTGGATTTCGATGAAATTTTGTATTGATTTCAATTTCGGTTATCATCGATGAAATGCAGCCCAGAACGGCAGATGGCGTTGGCCGGAGGGTGATCAGGGTAGCTCATTAGGTTACTACACTCGCAGGTGGAGCCGGAAGGGACGTCGGAGCTGCCGGCAGCTAGCAAGGCCCTGTTCCTGGACAAGGTGCGGCAATCCAATGCAGCGTGTCAGAGCGGGGACTATGCCACTGCCGTGTCTCTGTACACAGACGCTCTGCAGCTGGACCCCAGCAACCACATCCTGTACTCAAATCGCTCTGCAGCCCTCGTCAAGATGGGGCAGTTTGCCCAGGCACTGCAAGATGCCATCCGCGCCCGCGAGCTCAACAGCAAGTGGCCCAAGGTACAAGAACACAAACCCAGCCATGCACATTTCACGCCTACAGCACATTTGTAACTAGAGACATGTGACTTTCTGCAGGAATGTGATTTCTGTGCATAGTGTCCGTTGTCTGCCTGCTGATGATCAGATGTCAGTAGTTTGGAAGATTGGCTATTACACTGACGGTACAGTCATGCGTCTCTTAACGACGGGGATACGTTCTGAGAAATGCGTCTTTAGGCGAATTCGTCGTTGTGCGAACGTCATAGAGTGTACTTACACAAACCTAGATAGTGTAGCCTGCTACACACCTAGGCTATACGGTATAGCCTATTGCTCCTAGGCTACAAACCTGTACAGCATGTTACTGTACTGAATACTGTAGGCAGTTGTAACACAGTGGGAAGTATTATAATATATTGTAATATTATGGGACCACCGTCATATATGCGGTCCATCGTTGACCGAAACGTCGTTATGCGACGCATGACTGTACTCAGTAAGATAAAATTAAAAAATTTTACTCAGATTTTTTTGTCTTCTGTTCTCTGACGCTGTGTAGTCTTGGAAGTTCATGCCATCATTTTTTAGGAATATGAAGGGTTTTTTTTTCTCTCGGAGACTATAACCTTTACAAAGTTGACATCATTTTTCCACAAATTCTGCTTCGTTGTCAACACACTTTTTCCAACTTTTGCCCCAGGCGCTGTACGCCGGTCGCGTAAAACTCTTTGCTGACGCGTCGGAGCTCTGTGTTTCAGCTTGTCGCAGTCCGCAAAGCGGCGTCTTCAAAGTGCATCCTTGAGGAAACCAAAAAGATGGAAACCGAAGGGTGTTAGGCACTGTAGGGAGGATGAGGAGAGACTTCTGCAGGTAAAGTCATGGCTAGCATCTTCTGGGATAGTGGAGGCATCTTGTTAGTGGATTTCTTGAAGAGAGTCAATTCAGAGCAATACGTGCAGACACGAAGGAAGTTAAAACAACGAATGAAACGGGAAGACAAATCAAATTATCATCCGCTCTATAGTCCTGATTTAGCATCCTCCATCGTCCATTTCTTTCATCCGAAACACAGTGTGCGTCAGGATCAGCAAAGAGTTTAACGCGACTGGCGTACTGTGTCTCATAAAGGTGGAAAAATTGTGCCGATAATGAAGGAGATTGTGGAAAATGATCTGAAGTCTTTAAAAGAACGTGCCCAAGATATATGTATATTTCATTGTAACTGTAGTTACAGTTTCTGAGAAAAAAATAGGATGCATTACTTCCACATCGCCCCTCATAAATTGCCTCTCATTTCAGGGTTGAAGTGAGTACCATGTCCGAGACTGTGTCTGAAAATGTTCATTCATTCCGCATTCTGTCTTAAGACAGGTCCACAGCCTCTTTAGTTCTCCACGGAGTGCGATCTAGTGCTTCCTGTATCTCTTTCCAGTATTCTGTCCTTTCCTTAAGGTCATCCAGTAGCTGCTTACGTCTTCTTTCGCACCTTCCCATCACTTCTAACGTTCCTTCTATCTTTCCTTCAATAGTGTGTTTTAGAAGGCAGTTCCTGTGGTAGATGTGGTAGGATATTCCTTTCCTCCTTGACTCTGTGTGGGGACTGCGGCAGCACAGTGGTTAAGGTGCTGTGCTACAAATCGGAAGGTCGCTGGCTCGATCCCAGCTGGTGTCAGTGGAATTTTTCATAGACATAAAACCCTACCGATCGCTCTATGGCCTTGGGGTCGACTCAGCCTCTAACAGAAATGAGTACCAGGAGTATTTCCTGGGGGTAAATGCGGCCGGTGCGTAAGGCTGACAACCTTACCACCATCCTGTGCCGTTTTCACGAAATCTGGGAAACTTAACTTCCTGGAACCCTCTGGGCCTGTACAGGCCTGTAATGGGACTGCTTTACCTTGACTCTGTGTAACACTTCTTCATTTCTCACACAATCATTCAAACTGATCTACTTCATTCTCCTTTGGTACGTCATTTCAAAAAGGTATTTCTGATCTATTTTCTGAAGTGTCCAAGTTTCAGCACCACACAAAGCTATGCTCCATATATAGCACTTTACTAGTTTCTTCCTTACATTCTGATGCAGCTTTCTGGTGAGAAGAGTGTGCTTCCTGTTGAATGCTGAAACTGTATGTCATAAAATTGTACTTTTTGAGATTCCTTGTGTCCGAAGGCATTTCCCAATCAGAACATACTGCACAGTAAGCAATGAAGCTGTATAATGTTGGTCTTTAGTTGAGAAGAGATGTGACTGTACATCAATGCATTGAAAATTGCTTTGTTTGTCCTCAGGAAATCATGAATTTTATACAGAAGTTATAGAATTTAATAGGATTTGTGTGTGTCACATGCATAAAACAAAAACGTTTGGAAACATTTGTTAGCCAGTGAAATCTTTTGATCACCAGAAAAGAGGCAAATCGGTATTTTTGGGCGCCTGACAGTGGCTGTTACCTCTGATTCAGTTATTCCTGCTGGTGTACTGTTTGTCCCGGACACTCTCTGGCCAGTCATAAGGAGTTGCCCTTAAGAGATATCAGTCCTTGTGGCCAAAAAATAATGTTGATATTGACTTCTTTTGATATCATTCATTATTTCCTCTCAGCCACATGCAACTGGATCAAAGTGTCTGATCCCTGAAAAGCATTTACTGAATTGTGAGAGGTGGGACTTGGAGTCACCACCACCACCACCACCACCACCACCACTGGCAGTCTGATGACTGCATTTCTTGACTGCTGTTTATGCATGTCATATTCATACACATGATCATTTTTGAGAGACTTGGTTCTGAGTGCACCAGTTCCATTGTTGCTATTGTCACAATTTTGGCAGGCCATAATGTGTGAGTGAACCGTACACATCTCTTGTTGGTATGTTACTCATTTTAAAAGTCCGCTGTCTTTTGAGCATCTTGAGAGTGTTGGCAGTTTTCATATTGGCAGGCCTACTACAGACAAGGCGTGGCTTTGCAGTGCCTGGGTCGTCATGGTGATGCCCTTGCAGCATTCAGCTCGGGCCTAGCACAAGATCCTAAAAATGCACAGCTGCTGGCAGGGATTGTTGAGGCGTCCATGAAGTCCCCACTGAGAGGTCAGTACGTGTAGATACATATAATTAAGTATCAGCACATAGTGCATTGTAGATACTAATTTGTATGTTTGATTAGGTATGTTTCAAGTTTGCTGTTTGGGATATATTACCATGTACTGGTAGTTTGGTATTGCAGAGGAGGTTGCTGCCTGCATTGCAGAGTTGTAAGGCTCTACCTTAAATATGTAGGCAGCATGTTTCTTTGTATTGTTACATATCTACCAAAATATTTGCTGTCATATCCCATAAGAGTGTTATCTCAACATTCAACTATCATGTATATCTGATATAGATTGAAGGTTTGAGATTTGAGGTTCTTTCAGAGATGATGCTGGAGGTTTGAGTCATCTGAGATATGACACTTTATGTTGGGCTAGTAGGACCATAGTGTGTGTGCACCCGCGTGCATGTGTGCGCTCTCGATTACTTGCTTGATAACGCAGCATGACATCTCAGCAGACTTTCTTCTTTAGAGTGAAGTTTTGTGAGACCAGGTTGCTGAGGAGAATATATTTTTTTTGGTGAGAGGAAGTGACAGGAGTGTGGAGAAAACTGTATGAAGAGGAGCCTCATGCTTTGATCAAACTGAGGACAGGATGGGCAGAACATGTAATGTGTGTGATATACAAGAAATGTTAAAAGAATTTTGGTCATGAAACCATTCTGTGTTTTTGTCATCATTCAGGTACATTAGAACCAACATTCAGGCAGCTGGAGACAATGAAACTGGACAAGTCACCATTTGTGATAATCTCAGTGGTGGGGCAGGAGTTGCTGGGTGCAGCCCAGTATGCTGCTGCTGTCATTGTACTAGAAGCTGCTCTCAGAATTGGCACTTGCAGCCTCAAGCTCCGGGGTTCTGTATTCTCTGCACTGTCATCTGCATATTGGGCACTCAATTCTCTGGACAAGGTACATGTTGCAGGGTCACAAGTCTGAAGTGTAGCCATAAGCGATTTTATTGAATTATACAGAGTCTGGTGTTGGTATGTCAATCACAGAAGTGCCTGGGATGTGGGCTGGACAGTGTGGGCTCTGATTACATGCAAGGGTCACTGCATCCAGGCTAGCTCTAGAGTCTACACTGGGTACTTGAGACACTTCTGGAGAATGGGGCTGAAATGACAGTGCTATGAAGCCTGCCAATTACCTATATATGGTGTTGAGGTTAAGAATGTGTGGACCTGCAGACCTTACTTCCCTGTGTCTCCACTGTATCTGCTTTCATTAAAGACGCACAGATAACATTACATGACAAAAATGTGAGAAGTGACTGAATTCAATTCCCATTTTCATTTTGGGTTTTTTATTTTCATGTGCATGACTTGAATAAATTCAGTGCCTGAAAGTATTGATTTATCTGTTTGTTAGACTGTCCAAAGTAGACTGAATCATTGTTCTGCAGAACTGATGAATGAAAGTTACTGAATTTAAACTCTTGACCAGGTACATGGGTGGGTGTTGGTACAAACTGTCAACTCCTTTGATTGTTCTGTGTTTTATGATAACACAGCATCTTGTGCATTTGTGTTTGAGTGGCAGAGAAGCATAGTATTGTTGGATGTGAAGTGCTTATGTTGAGAGCTGTATTGTTGTTTAAACTGATTTGTTCTCCATTTGAAGGTCTTATGCCAAATGAAATGATGTAAGCATTGAGTAAGGTTGTGTTATTGCATTAGGCCTGTATAACAGTCATATGGCTTTATGTTCCTCTTTACTGTGAGCATTCAAATGTGTTAGTGTTGGATTTCTTGCATTGGTTGGTGCTCTGTCCTGGATTAATATTTAGGAATATTTTTGCTTGTACAGTGGTATTGTTTTGTAATTCTTCTGAAAAATAGGAAGTAGAGAATTATTGCTAGATGTAGGAGATGGACAGATAATTAAAATACATGCATTTTATGTTTTTAACCTTATCTTTGTTAGATGTATTACAGGTGTACCTCAAGTGACTAGTTATGTTATGAAAGTTGACACATGGGCTTAATAGTAGTGGTCTACACACAAAAATGCCAGTCTCATATTTGGGTTTAGTTCGCGTGCGGACTAAGGCCACGGAGTTTAGTTTTTAGTTAGTCAGTCCCATATAAACCCTTACTTGACCTAAACCCAAATCAGAATGCTTACTGTACACAAATTGTAGCATCATAAACAATACAGGACCCATTAAGATACATAAATTTAGTTTGTAATATTTTATGGTACAAAAATATTTAATGAAGTACAAGGAACAATAATTTCAGACTCCACCAGAATCAGTGGATGCTCCAGTATATTAGATTTTGCTGCTGCCATTTGTATGTTATGTGACAGCTACTTTATCATATCCAAATAGCATTCAAAACTGAAACAACTGTGACCAATATTTCCATCTGATCTGCCACTTAGCAGGGATGTTGCAAATTCAGATTCTGGTCATGTAGTCTTGTAGGTGGATACAAATGTGTTGCAGGGATATCCTGCCTACATTATCAGGGTCAGAGTGTTGGTGAGGATGTGGTCTAGCTGTATGGAAAAGGTGAAAGTAGGGGACAAGGAAGGAGTTATTCAGTGAGTTTGTGGGGGTGCAGAAGGACCCCAATCTGCTGCAGCAGGCTGACATAACAGAAGCGTGAGAAATCCCCCGTATGTTGGGAGAGCCCCATGATGTGCCCAAGGGAATTCCTCACAGCTGATGTGAAAGGGCAACTTGACTTGCAGCATATTGTATCTGTTGGTCAGGACAAGGTAGCATCTTTTCTTCCCTCTTCCCTGGTTCTGAGTTCATATTTTCCTTGTTACCCTTGAAGTGTAACTTGTTTGTCTGCTTCTCAACTCTAGCCACCTTGACACAGGAGTAAGAGGCAATGGGTTATTCTGAAACACTATTATTCACCTGCAAGTCTTGAAGATGTAAAATTCCAGAAGCTAACAATCTGATCACTGCCATGAATACCTTAACACTTAAATGATGTTGGTACTTCTGGCATTTAGGCAATAAGCTACATGCAGCAGGATTTGGCAGTTGCAAAGACTCTGGGAGACATTGCAGGGGAGTGCAGAGCACATGGTAACCTAGGGTCAGCATACTTCAGTAAAGGGAGTTACAAGGAGGCACTTACAGCACACCGCTATCAGCTGGTCCTGGCGATGAAGTGTAAAGACACACAGGCTGCTGCTGCTGCCCTCACCAGTCTTGGTGAGTCACTAAGATTCTGTTTCAAATGAAATTCATTATAATATGGACTTCAGTTCAGATTTGATAACTGTTGGTACCCAACACAAGAGTTATGATAGATTGGATATCTTTGGGTACCTGAAGCAAGAATTACTGTAGATTTGATGGCTTTCGGTAGCTGATACAAGAGTTACTGTAGATTTGATGGCTTTCGGTAGCTGATACAAGAGTTACTGTATATTTTATAGCTTTTGGTAGCTGATACAAGAGTTACTGTATATTTGATAGCTTTTGGTAGCTGATACAAGAGTTACTGTATATTTGATAGCTTTTGGTAGTTGATACAAGAGTTACTCTATATTTGATAGCTTTTGGTAGCTGACACAAGAGTTACTGTATATTTGATAGTTTTCAGTAGCTGATATAAGAGTTACTGCAGATTTGATAGCTGTCTGAATTCTTAGCACTTTCAGTCAGAATGGTGATAATCCATGGATTATTTTCTGCATATATTACAAACAACTACCATGGTTAACTGTATGTATTAAAGCATTTGAATATTTTATGCTAAATAATTATAATACTGTGTGTGTGTTGTATATTTTGTATTTTTGTACTTTTATGCATTTATATGACTTATTTCACTTTGTATCACCACTTTGACTAACCTGTGGATTTGTGTAATGCAGAATGTATGTGTGTATGTATGTATGTATATATGTATGTGTGTGTATGTATGTATGTATGTATGCATGCATGCATGCATGCATGTATGTGTATGTATGTGTGTGTGTGTTTAAAAATTCAGGTGTCTCAGAACAGTATTAATAAATAGTGATGAGAATTTTAATTAAATTAGGAGAGGGATAAGTTCAGCAAATACTTGCTTCTTTTGAGCTCAAAATGGTGTCTCATCCACAGCCCTAAATGGGTTTGCTGATGATATATTGCACATAGCTCTGCAAGGTCTTGGACTGTGTTCAGCGTCTTCTGTTCAAGAAAGCATGCAGGAGTGTGAATACAAGACAGTTGTCAAAACCCAGAAACTTTGTAATGTTAACTGTCTATGAAACTTATAACATTGCATTTCTTACACACACAAATCACCAGTGATTAACAGTACAACCAATACAATTGCACAGAAGCTGCATATGTAGTTGTGACACACAGCTTGTGTGTGCGCTGTTAGCTGACGTGTTCATTACTGGCTAACCATTCTACTTTTAGAAATGTTAATGTTCAAGATGTGTGCAAGAGTTTAGTCGCATTCTTGTTGTTGTATTCTGTGTTATAATGTGTGTAGGCTGTCAGGTCAGTTCATTTGGTTTCATGTCTTTGTCAGAGATGTGACAAGCACTGTTCAGATACTTTGAATGGACCAGTGTTAAATGCTTTCACTACACTTCTGTTGCCATGTTCAACAGTTGACTGCCCTGCCTGTGTTAATGTTCACTGTCTGCAGGTCATGTGTATACAGCAGTAGGTGACTATCCCAATGCACTGGCATCTCACAAACAGTGTGTACAACTGGTGAAGCAGATGGGGGACCGTCTGCAGGAGGCCAGAGAAATTGGTAATGTGGGTGCTGTGTACCTTGCCATGGGAGAGTTTGAGAGTGCAGTGGACTGTCACACGCAACACCTGCGTCTGGCACGCAGGCTTGGCAATCAGGTATGCTGTGATCAGGTGTGAGGGACTTACAGCATTCAGATCTTGGCAGTCTGTGTCCTCTGTCTTTCAATGTTTTGGTGTGTGTAACTCAACATGTACATGGACATCATGTAACATGATATGGTGACCTTGGATTTGTTGTCTGCACTTAGTTGTGATGGAAGATGCGATCATTTCTGCAGCTGCATTTGTGATGTGTTGCATAGTGTGGCCTGTTGGTATGGGTATTCGTTATGAATGAAGGGGCAGGAACTTTACAATTTTTGTTTGTCTCACTAAACTAGGAAGAGCAGTGTATTAAGTTGGACTTTGAGTATCACAGTTAGTTTAGTGATAAGGCTGCAGACTGCATGTTTGATGAAGTGTGATTCAGTTCCTAGCAGGGGAAGAGATGCGTCTCTTCCAATGCCAGAATGGCTGTGGAACTCGGCCAGGCTGCTGTTTAGTGAGTACTGACAGTGTTTTCTCCATGTGTGCAGCAACCATGGTGTGAAACTGAGCAGTTATCAGTTATCCCTCTCTAGGGCCAAGGTAGAGAAAGAGTGGAACTGTACCTTCACTCCACCATGTCATACACATTTATGTTAATGGGTTAACATACCCTGGACATCTTTTATCATTACAAATCTGCTGCTAAGTCTGTCAGCTCATCCACTTAAAACAAAATGTGTAGTTTACAATGTGTTACGGTAAAGATATGAATAGGACAGCCAAGGGAATGGCTACAGAGTAAAAAATGATATGATTAAAGTGTGTCCTGAGAGAAAAATATTGTATTTCTTAGCGGTGCATTTGTGCTCAACTTAGGCATGATACGCTGACTTGATCAGAGCACCATTCATCAGCCAGACATAGACACAGGAATGAATGTGTTACATTGCCAGGTGTTTATATTGTGTATATTTGTGAGTCTTTGCGTTCAGCGAGGCAGAGCGTTTGACTTATGCATGAGGCTCCTGAAAAGTGAAGTTGTGGTGATTCTGCAGGTGGAGGAGGCTCGGGCATACAGCAACCTTGGATCATCACACCACTACCGACGGAACTTTGCGCAGGCCATCTCGTACCACGAAAATGTTTTGCGGATTGCACAGGAGCTGGGTGACCACGCTGTAGAGGCACGAGCATACGCAGGCCTGGGCCATGCAGCACGCTGTGCTGGTGACTACACGCAGGTGTGGGGTGGTACTCCATAAGAGTGTCAAAATTGGCATTTTAACAGATGTCAATTGTACACAGCTTGGAAGTTGAAAATGTATAAATCTTCCCCAAAAATTACAAGAGTAAATATTTATTTTGCTCAATGAAGAAGTAAAACAGGGAATTAATAGTTATGCTGCGACACTTTAACAACATGCAAATAGTGTCATTACATTTGAAGTCAATACACAAAGTAAAGAATGCTCTGTGAAAGTTGCCATATTGTGTACATTTTACCAAAGGTGCTGTTATGTCATACAAGTACATTTTCTGCTGCAACCATTCTGGCTGACTACCATATATCTTGCAGTATTTTGTTGTATTTCTGTCATGGAATGACACACATTTGCATCACTTTCCGTATGTAAACCTCCAAATGCTGTGCCAATATGTTGTGTTGTTACAAGTTAAACAGTGTGAACATCATAACAACATGTTATACATATTGCATACCTTCAGTCACCCTGGTATGGCATTATATATATTTACATATTTAATGTTTATATATTGTTCCAGACCGCCTCTGTGGTCTAGTGGTCAGAGTTTCTGGCTACAGATACAGTGGTCCCGGGTTCGATCCCCGGCGCTACCAGATTTTCTGAGTAGTAGTGGGTCTGGAACGGGGTCCACTCAGCCTC
>Ga0123354_10019837_pt1 | contig 10559 bp, 2 predicted proteins | sample TergutLab28metaG_2_FD_97872 | JGI IMG/M metagenome (GOLD analysis project Ga0123354, IMG submission 97872) | Labiotermes labralis P4 segment gut microbial communities from Petit-Saut dam, French Guiana - Lab288 P4 | ecosystem: Host-associated > Arthropoda: Insects > Digestive system > Gut ...
AGGTTCATTACCGTACTCACAAGCGTCCGCCACCTATCCCTATCCTGGGCCAACCCAATCCAGTCCACATTCCCACATCCCACCTCCTGGAGATCCATCCTAATATTATCCACCCATCTACGCAATAACACAAATAAATAAAAACCTTCATTATTTATGCGGCATTTTAGGCATTCGCTACGGTTTGTTGAGATCTTGGCTCTTCTAGATTTTGTGCTTCGTAGGGTCGTTGTTTCACCGACAATTCGGGAAAGTGTATCGGCCCCGAACTCGAGGCCAAGATGTTAATGAACAATGCTTTCTTTTTAGACACAAAGACCCAACTAATTGTTGAAAATGTTGACCCCTGAAGATGCAGGAATATGTTGTCCCGAAACTTCGGTGACAAACAAAACTACGCCGAAAGGAACAAAAAAAAATGGAAAATGATTTCGCCATTTGTTTCTTACGTTAGTGATCATACCCACTTTGCTTAATTACAAATATACGCAAAATGAAGGTAACGAAAATATCACAGCACGACATTCATATAATGAGAATATGTTCTACTGTCATTCCTCACCGTGATATAAGCCAAATACAGGCCACATCAAGGAGGGTGATTAAAATATAAGAAATAAACGGACTAGCCAGTGACACACAGTAGTAAAGTGTTAAGATTAGCATTTAAATTTTATTCAATTAGCCCACATATTTCGACAAATGGGTACTCAAAGATATATTTGGGTATAAAGAGACGATGTAAGAGGGGTGTGGAGAAGGTTTGTAAAGCGAGGATCTTTATGAACTGTATCCTTACCAAATGTTACTCGATTGATCAATCAAGGACAATGAAATAGTTAGGGCATGTGGCACCCACTGGGAAGAGAAAAGGTTAATACAGGGTTTTTTGCTAGAGACGCCTGACGGAAAGAGAACATTTGGAGGAGCAAGATGTGGATGGGAGGATTATATTAAACAGGATATACAAGAAGTGGAATGGGGGACATGAACTGGATTGATCTAGCTTAGGAGAGGGACAGGTGGCGGGGTGTTGTGAACGCGGTAGCGAACCTCTGTTTTCAATAAAATGCGGGAAATTTCTGGAGTAGATGAGAGCCTGTCAAGTCCTCAATAAGGCTATTTAGAGTTATCCCACGCAACAATGTACAAATGAAAATAAAAAGTAAAAAGAAAAAAATCGTTGCCTTAATCCATGTCACAATTATCTGAACATTGAATATCAAATGATTTATGATAACCGACTATCCAGGCGGTGCGTCACCACTGCATGATTTTCTGCATATTCCTTCTTTGTGGGGAGACTTCCAAGGTAGTACAAACCATGAACAAAATTCCATTCTTCAGGGATGTAACGCTGCGTCACGGGCAGGATAGTTCCCAGCATTTTCGAAAGATGGCTGTCACTTTATCATCAGGGTCCCCCAGGAAGTCCAAACATAAATATGACCTTGAAATAAACATTATGATTCTCCGAAAGGCCAAACGACAAAGTATTACCCCCAGAAGAACGGTCTTTCCAATAATACTACCGAGAGAATTTCGGCTGTCGCAAACAAGATTATATGATCCAAGCTGTAGGTTGCAAACACAAGCTTGTCATTCAGTTAAATCATCGTAGTTATTGGTAAGGTACAGGGTGTTCAGTGCAGCCAAAATGGCTTAATACACCGTGTCAGTTGTTCAAGAAGAGGAGACTGCTTCTCTCATCTTCAGCGTAATCTTAGTAGAATCCTGAAGCAGCAGAATATCGGCGACTCAGCTTCAGTTGGCACAAAAATCAATTAACGAGAGGTACGTGTTCTTGAGTGGGTCGGAATAGCTCAGTCGGTATAACGACTACGGAATGGGTGTCAAAATCTGAGTTCCAGTCTTGGCAAGGATATTTCCCCCCTATCAAAAATGTTCAAATTGCCACTAGGAGCCACTCAACTTCCTATTTATTGGGTACCGGGAAATCTTTCTTCACTGGCAGAGGCCCAAACTTGACCACTCACATCCATCTAGTGCCGAGCTTAAAGGAGATTGGAGCTGTACCTCCAATCCCCACATACACTTTCACTATTACGTGTTGTTCCAGATTCCACTTTTCAGCACTAAACTAAATTGGAATTTTGAGCAGGATCCAGCCCTTACTAATTGATTGTCTCCATATCAGTCAGTATGATAAACTCCACCACTGGACCAAAACAGTTTAGGGTTTATTATGACGTGTGGCAATCTCATAGCCCGCTGAAAAAAGAAGTTATCACTGCAGGGTTGCAAGATCTTCCTCTAAACAAGAATGGATGAGCCCTACATTATGTTATTAAAGGTGGATAGGTTTAGGTAGGCAACGCAAATTCAACTGTCTATAGGAGATGATCGCTTTCAATGAAATCTAAATAAATGCGGATAAACATTTTGTCGCTTACTTCAAGGTGTCATCTCAGTACGTGATTCGACGGTCTTGACTTACACTGCGCATAGGCGCAAAGGTAAAAAACCATGGTTCATATTTTTACACACATTCCATAAATACTTATTTTAAAGCAGACACTATTGCACTACAAGCCGAGGTACCCTATTCTGTGCAGTGACTATGTTAGAGGTTGGACGGACCGGGTTTCCAACCTCAATAGTAGCACGAGGTTTTTCTCTCTTCCAGATCGTCCAGATCGGCCCTCTGAGGCCCAACCAGGCTCCTTTTCAATGGGTAACAGGGTTAATTTTGAAATTAAAATGGCCGGAGCGTGAAGCTAACTATTCGCCTCCATCTAACGCCAAGGTTAAGAAAGGGTGGAGTTATATCTTTACTCCCTTTATCTGCTTTCATGGGGTGAAGAGAGAAAATTTTACCCTTACATTTTATCTGTCGTTCTTAATACAATCGTAATAAATTTGATCTGGAGTTGCCACATGACAGTCTGGTCTACACACGTTAAAATAGTGTTCAACCGTGTCATTTCTTACGAGGCTTCTACGGTGTGTCACATTTTGTACAAAATTCAACATCCATAATACCTTACAATCCGCGAAACTATTCAGAGCCTTTCCTTGCTGGGTATATTTGCAGTGAAAATATAACACATGTTCACTTTAGAATAAAGAGAGAGATATTTTACTTCACAACCACACCGCATATTCGAAATTTCGGAGGAGCCATTTGAATTAAATTTATTTCACTAGAATTTTCTTTATATATTTAGTCTTTGAGGCCAGAAGCCTTTACAAATAACACGTGAACTGTCGGCTTGTACCTCACAGAACACATCTCACAAATACTTACTGGTCAATGCTGTTTATTGCAAGACTAATATGAAAGGTACAGCCTAATTATCTTGCAGATAAATCGACATTTCTAGATGCTGACATGATAAACATAGTGACCACGAAGGTTTAAGTATTTAAATCCCTAATGGAAACAATTAAATTAGAATAGAATAAAAATAAAACAACGATGTACGCTGCATAAAATACAAAGACATCTGCGCCATGTACAGGCACAGGTATAATCGAGGTCTTCGCTCTTCTGGGATGTTACGCAGCGTAGAACGTCAGTCACCGGCGTTTTGGGACAAATTATCCTTCAAATTTTCAAGGGCCAACCAGTTCTTCTTGGACTGCTTAACCCCTGAAGATTGGACGAATAGGCTATTTCGAAACTTCAGTAACTACAAATCTACACCGCGTAACAACACAGAAGAGCGAAGTTGTCATTGACGCTGAGACGGACGCCATATATCACACAAAGCTATAAGCCTTGCATATTTACCAAGTCGTAGACGCAATGTTTATGAAAAGAAAGAAAGAAAGAAAAATTGTGAAAAAAATAAAGAAGCAAAAAGGAATACGACGGAATTGGGAATGAAGTAGGAAAACCGATATTTTAACACTACGTCTGGAGAGAAAAAGAAAACAAACCAAAGTACGGGACAAAAAACAGTGTGGTAAATGAGAATGGAGAACCCAAGAAGTGGAAAAGAATGCAAATAAAGGAGAGTGGGAAAGCTCACGATGGAAATGCCCCTAATTCGCCCGTCTTTTTCGGCCATAGCGCGCCATCTGTGGGTGTGGTTTTGACTTACAGCTAGCTGTCAAAAGTACTAACTTGACGATGAAAAATTGAGGAATGAAAATAGGACTATAAAACCTCGAAACTAAATTAAATTTTAGGTATATCGTCGGAAAAGAAAGCAGTGCTTATGGTTAATGGCGCGACATTAGAAGCACGACAGCATAAATCAAAATCTTCCTTGTGTTCACATGGACGAGGTAGCAGAGAACCATGTGACAGAATGCAATCAGTCACTCTCTTCTGAACTTCTTAAGATTACTCAAGATCCCATAAAATACGCGACGATTTTTTTTTTGCTGTTTTCAACTTTCTTTCCTTTTAGGTACGTTTCAACACCCTCGTCACTTTTGTGTATTTGATTAGATTCATTATTTCACTGACAGCATTGGATCATTATCAGTCTGCATTCAGTTTATTATATTTGTAACAAGCAAAAGATGTTAACAAGTTGTCTTGACATTTTATAATATTACAACTGATTTAATGTACCCCGAAGCACACAGTCAAATTATTATTGTACAAAGTAAATGAAGTGAGCGAACGTGGAACCTTATGCAAAACTCTATTTCCTCCAGCCATCAATTCATCCGTACATCCCTTCACCCAGGCATCTAGTCACATGCCTGACCATCCACCTTCTTATCTTTTTACTATGTATGCCAGTCACCTCCAACCTCAGTACAATGTAACTAGGTATGCCAGTCACCTCCAAACTCAGTACAATGTAACTAGGTGTGCCAGTCACCTCCAACCTCAGTAAAATGTAACTAGGTATGCCAGTCACCTCCAAACACAGTACAATGTAACTAGGTATGCCAGTCACCTCCAACCTCAGTACGATGTAACTAGGTATGCCAGTCACTTCCAACCTCAGTAAAATGTAACTAGGTATGCCAGTCACCTCCAACCTCAGTACAATGTAACTAGGTATGCCAGTCACCTCCAACCTCAGTACAATGTAACTAGGTATGCCAGTCACCTCCAACTTCAGTACAATGTAACTAGGTAGGCCAGTCACCTCCAACCTCAGTAGAATGTAACTAGGTATGCCAGTCACCTCCAACCTCAGTACAATGTAACCAGGTATGCCAGTCACCTCCAACCTCAGTAAAATATAACCAGGTATGCCAGTCACCTCCAACCTCAGTACAATGTAACTAGGTATGCCAGTCACCTCCAACCTCAGTACAATGTAACCAGGTATGCCAGTCACCTCCAACCTCAGTAAAATATAACCAGGTATGCCAATCACCTCCAACCTCAGTACAATGTAACGAGGTATGCCAGTCACCTCCAAACTCAGTACAATGTAACGAGGTACGCCAGTCACCTCCAACCTCAGTACAATGTAACTAGGTATGCCAGTCACCTCCAACCTCAGTACAATGTAACCAGGTATGCCAGTCACCTCCAACCTAAGTAAAATGTAACCAGGTATGACAACCCCGATACAAATGTAACAGCTGATATAAATACACTCCTTAAACAAATGTAGCATTTACATAACTAAATCTTGTTTAATTAGCTCTGTAAATATGCCACTGAAATAAGAACGCACACAATAAAGCAGAAACTGTACCACTGATGTGCTTCTTCCCCCATCTCACCACCGGCACAAACACATCCACATTTACAACTCTACCCGTATTAAAATCGCTGTACGAGTTCAGTCAGTCAGTAATTCTGAAATTATATCTCGGAATTTTAAATGCAAATATCCCGTTGTGTTGTTATAATATAATATATAAAGTATGTATTAGACAAAACGCAATAACACCAGTGACTGTTTTTTGTTTAGCACTGTTTAAACCTGGAGGAGATTCAGCAGAGAAGTGTAAGGCTACTTAACTAATTGTTTTTTATGTTTTGCTGACCGTGCATCGCAGTACGTTTATCTCGGTAATTAACCAACTCGATGCACAAAATTTTGTTTTACAATAAGTTTATTTCTTACCTCTACATGTTTCGAGGTCAAAATTGTATTATACGGCCTCACACCTACTGCTGTGATGATACCAGAGGCTGTATAATACAATTTTGACCTCCTGATGATGAGCACATGTGCTCGAAACATGTAGAGGCATGAAATAAATTTATTGTAAAACAAAATTTTGTGCATCAAGTTGGTTAATTACTTAGATAAATAAATTAACTAATTGTGTCGATTTAAATAGAATTAAACGTTAATAAATATACATGCATTTCTGTACAGGTTATTATTTCTCTTGTTAACCCAATGGAAATTAGAAGTTACTAACAATTTATTTCAACTTTAGATACTAAGAATGATTTTACTGTAAACGACTCTTAATACTCGATTTTATGTCTACTTGTATTTTAAGCAATCTGAATCAATACTATTATCTACAAATTATCTTCCCCGATATGGACTTTTGAAATTTCGTAAGTTTGAGTGTGAGCCATATACATGTCGAAACACGTCGCTCTTTTAGACATATAAAATCTGTTATCGAAAAAATATAATTGTGTTTTGACAGGTACATATTTTATATATCAATGAAACTCGGATATCTGCAAACCTAAGCAACGCCTCCTAATTCTTAACACAAAAATAAATTGTGACCAGTCAACTTGCCTGAGTGTTAGTAGGTTTACATGCACACGATAAATCAGTTTCTATGGACCTGCATTGTGGACACCACGTGCAGCTACTTATTTGCTATATAACCTCACGTGTATGTACGTATTTGTACCGTATACCTATCACGAACGTTCATACCACTTAAATCGAGAAAATTAACTCAGTAAGAAGGCCAACACAGTAATCTAAGCAAAAGCTTTACGCTTCTCTGCTGTCACTGTTTTGTGTTTCAACAGTGCTAAATAAAAATTAGTTACTGGAGACAATAATAATCGACTGAACTTCATTTCACATTCTTATAGGCCAATACCAAAACAACTTATGCACCAAGGGCATTCAACAAATTATGTTCCATGGAACAAGAGAATTAAAAGAGAGATCAATTAAATAGTAGAACAAATATGACTAACTAATTTCACTGAAGCATAAGTACGTTTCACAGTTTTACCCAGACACCCTGAATGGGTTTTTTTTTTACACTTTCTAAGAGTTTAAAAATCTGATCGCAGTAAAAATAGTGTTCTTGCATCCGCAACCATTCAGAACATTGACATTCATCATTTCCGTTATTACTGAAGATGCCAAAATGGGACAAACACGTTATTTTGCCCGAGGAATGTTGAAGAGAAATGTCACTTCAGTGGCATGAATGCCCTGTTTTTAATGTTGTATTAATTTATGATTTAATGATTTTTTTTATCTACGTAACCTTACATGTTAAGCATCACACCTAATTCAGAACAGTTAAAATCGGAGAACACCACACGCAGGTAATTACACACATACTCTACTTTTCACGGATAAACTAACACACGTAATACGTACATCCTATCTAAAATTGTACTAGTGTAAGTGAATACGTACCGTATTGGGTTATGTGTAATATTTATTGTGTTTGTGAGTAACAGACGTGTGTGTCCAATATATAAATATTAAGATCAACTACATTTTCAAGACAGGAAGTAATGAATTAGAAGAGCTACGTACCGGACACACACTTACAAATAACCTGTACGAAGGAAGTGTTTACTGCGTATTGATGGGGTATTCAAGGAAACATCATGAATATTATGTCCACCGTATCAAACACGTGTTCCACAAAACAAAAGCTCGCGAAGTTAAATATAAGGCTAATATCCTAAAAACGCAATCTCACAATCTTATCTGCATGCTTTTACTCAGATTATTCCTAAAAAAGACTCTTGCCAATAATAATGCAGTCAATATGCAAAAATAAATGTGCGATCAAGTTTTATAACGCACAAATCAGTCTAAATAAGACGCTGATTCGTTCTCATTTCCTTGACACACGAAGATACAAGCCTTCAGCCGTGCTGATTGTTTAAGTTAAAACCGACGTTCCGAAGGTGAATATCGTCTCCCCACTCACCGCCAAAGCATTTACAGGGAAGTTTTATTAACATCCCAGAAGACTTAAATCTTCATGACGCGATTGTAAGAATATCGAATTACGCTTATTGCATATCGGTAAGATAGCTGTGCCTGGCGCTATTCCACTGTTTTCGACCAGTGTAGCATAGAAACACACCAGCATAACGTCATTGCCTCTCTCTCTTTCTCTGAACTCCAAATATTCCCTACAATAGCAAGAAAAGAATATTTGAGGCCAAGTGATGACAGAAACTTCAAGTACGACCGTGACGCTATCAGAAGATCAGACATGTGACTTACGACCACGACGCTATCAGAAGATCAGGTACATCAAATACAGTCGTGGTGCTATCAGATCGGAAATGTTAAATACGACCTTGAAGCTATCAGGAGAGCAGAAAAGTTAAATACGGCTGTGATGCTATCAGAAGATCAGACATGTTAATTACGACCATGACGTTATCAGATCAGAAACATCCAATACAACTGTGGTTCTATCAGATCGGAAATGTTATATACGACCTTGGCGCTATCAGGAAATCAGATAAGTTAATTACAACCATGGCGCTATCAGATGGGAAAAGATAAATACGACCATGGCGATGTCAGGAGATCAGAATTGAGTGCCAATCTCTCAGTGTATTTGTGCGTATCTCACAGTCCTCAATGATCACTGTAAATGAGATTGTTCTGGGCACAGCGTTAAGGTCAATTTAACATCCCTTCTAGTGGGACAATACGTGGAAGTCAAATAAGAAGACAAATAACGAATTCACGTTACGTGTTACAAAGAATTCGGAAATAAGCAGTGGGAGATTTCCTTATCACAAGGTCCCGTACCCGTGCCCACATTTAACCGTTAAGTTCGAAACAGAGAGATATTAATAATTTATTTAAAGATTCTCTCGGCTGCTAAGAATCTATAATGTCGTTGGTCGGTGAATGAAATATGAGTATGGAGTCTTGGTGGACTGATAACAGACACGGGAAAACAGAGCACGGGTACACAGTCACTTTTCCGAAACTCTTGGGAACAGATAACTTCGGAATTCAGAATTTTTCAGGCTGTCTAGTAACGTATATACGTAACATCCCAATCCAGGTCTGGGGCAACACCCCTTAATCAAACATATTACCATTATTTCTGTAGCGAAATGTAAGTTGGGTCTAAATAAAGAATATAAATAGTACTAGAACATATTTTTCATAAATGTCCTATGGTTGTAATGAGTGGCCTGGGTCCAAACTTTCGGTTTTCAGAGATTTTCGAATTTCGGAATTGTGGATAAGGGATTGCGGACTTGTATTATGAGAAACACCTGACCCAACGCCACTATGTCTGCCAAAAATCCCACAAAAAGAGATTTCGGATCAAACCCAGGCCCCCGTGGTGAAAGGCCAGCGACCAAGCAGCCGAAATATGGCATATCATGTGTTTCGCTCAATGTTGTCGTTCTTCTTTAAGGAAATGTGAGGGGGTGGATGGGACTTTGGTGTTACACAGAACATTATAACAAAATAAAACGGATTGCGTAATGCAGTTATAACACAGTTCGCTACCCAAACGTAACGAAGTTGAAAGCCTCTACAAATTCAGACCCAGACCAATATTAAATTGCACGCACAAAGTAATTATTGCACAGTACATAAACTACTGCATTATAATAGGACTGAGGGACTTTATCAGATATGGGACCGGTTTTAATTAGAATACTTCAAGAAAAAGAGGCATTTTAAATCCTTACAAAAGTGAACTACTCTGCATTGATACCATTCGTACAAGAGTAATGTATCTTTGTATAGTTCAGTTCTGGTAACTACAGACTTGCGAGGTATTTAAAGATGCGGACAGGACGGGGTTGGTATTCGCCTGGCGAAGGTATAAGACTCAGTAAATACTATTTGTGCAAAAGCATTTATCACCTACACATCACGCAACAGAAAACACCAAGTGTTCTTGCGGCCGACGTATTTGGGACTGGTATTTGCCACTGACATCCAGTGCCATAAAACACGTACTAGCCTCATAGCCTGCGCCTCCGTTTCCCTTCGCCTTTACCCACTTCCTCACCTCACAAGTTACACGATACGGTAACTGGACTGTACTCCGTACAACTGAGGTCTTTGTGACTATAGTGTGTGTATTTGTACTTTAATGTCTTGTGAATAATTAATTATCGATTTGCTGCAGCAGGTGACAGATTTCTCACTAAGCGATCATGTAGTTAACCAATGCGGCCACCACGAATTCATGAACTTTGAGAAATAAAAATACAGTTTTGACATGCCGGTACCCCGAATGACAGGTCACACACATATACACACACACACCACACACACCACACAAATACACACACACACACCACACCACACAAATACACACACACACACCACACACACACACACACCACACACACACACACCACACACACCACACAAATACACACACACCCCAAACACACCACCCACACACACCACACAACCACCCAACACCCACACACACAAAAC
>Ga0123354_10019843_pt1 | contig 10558 bp, 7 predicted proteins | sample TergutLab28metaG_2_FD_97872 | JGI IMG/M metagenome (GOLD analysis project Ga0123354, IMG submission 97872) | Labiotermes labralis P4 segment gut microbial communities from Petit-Saut dam, French Guiana - Lab288 P4 | ecosystem: Host-associated > Arthropoda: Insects > Digestive system > Gut ...
CCCTCTTATTCTTATTCTTATTTAAAAGACAGTCATCCCGTTTATTCCGAAACAATCAACAGGGAAGCGAATTTTCTGCTGGCGTTCAATTATAACTACATGTATCGTTATTTGTTCGATTTCAACTATAACTTAGACGGCACAACCGCTTTCGGACGCAATAAAAAATTTCAGGATTACTGGTCGATCGGGGCAGGCTGGAATGTGAGCCGCGAACCGTTTGCCAATGACTGGAACTGGCTGCAGGATATGAAACTTCGGGGCAGTTATGGTAAAAACGGAAATCAGAATATCAATAATCTTTCCACCAATGTGTATAGTTATTTTCCCGGTAGCGATATCTTCGGAGCAGGTTCCTGGTTGTCGGGTTATGCGAATCCGAATTTAGCATGGCAATTGGTAACCAACACATCGGTTGGGTTAGATATGGCATTAGTTGACAGCCGTTTGAGTTTGACGTTAGACGCTTATCTGAAAGATACCAATCCGTTGACGCTTAATGTTGAACAGAAACCTTCATCAGGCGTTTCCTCTTATCCGATTAATTTAGGTTATCTGACGACGAAAGGATTTGAGTTTACGACTAATTATCAGGTGATTCGCGACACAAAAAATCAACTGTTATTCAGCGTTCGTTTTACCGGAAGAACCAGTCGTTCGACTTACGGCGGATTCGCGAAAGCTTTGGATAACCTGAATAAACAATGGGAATCCCAACAGGACGGCTCAGGTAACGCAAAAGCCGCCATGCAAAATCTTAATTCGATGGTGCAGTACCGCGACGGAGGCAGTCCGGACGATTTGTGGGCGGTGCGATCGCTGGGAATCGACCCGGCAACCGGAGAGGAAGTGTTCCTGACGAAAGAAGGCGTTCCTACGTTCATCTACAATGCGGACGACCGGGTGGTTATCGCCAACAGAGCGGCTAAAATGGACGGAGTATTCGGTTTTTCTTTGCGGTATAAAAAATTGCTTTCAACGTTTAACTTCCGCTACAGTATGGGAGGGTATGATTTCAACCGTGCGCTTTTCACAAAAGTAGAAAATATTACGACCGGCAACATCATCTATAATCAGGACAAGCGAGCGTTGTATGATCGCTGGCAGAATCCCGGAGATATGGCGGAATTTAAAAATATTTACCTCTTAAATCCAAAGGCAAATACAACGACGCCGGTTTCTTCGCGGTTCATTCAGCGGAATAATTTCCTGAGTGGAGAAAGTGCAAGAATTGCCTGGGATTTTTCCAAAGATAAATGGGTGAAAAGAATGCTATTGCAAGATATGCAGGTAGCGCTTTCGTACAGCGATTTGTTCTATCTGAGTACAATGAAGCGGGAGCGCGGGATCGATTATCCTTTCGCCCGGAGTGTAGCGATGGAACTAAGATTTCAATTTTAAATAATTATGAACACGAATATGAAAATAAATATAAAATACATTCTGTTATCGTTCTTCACAGTCCTGACGTTTACTTCCTGTAGCGACTGGCTCAACGTAACATCAAAAGATAAAGTGCTGGAAGATCAGCAGTTTTCTACCGAGCAAAATATAAACAGCGCCACCAACGGCTTGTACCGGGAAATGATAAGCGCAAACCTGTATGGAGGACAATTAACGCAAACGACCATCGAAGCGATGGGACATTTCTATACCTATCCGCTTACGGAACCGTCGGCTGGAAATCTGTCTGTACCGATTTACATGTTAGGTAATTTCCGTTATACGCACGATGCGGTCAAGGGAAACTTTTCCACCATTTGGGGAAAAGCCTATGCTTTGTTGCTGCATATCAACAATTACATCAAGAACGTGGAGAATTCGCCCGCAATTATCTCCGACACGCACCGGAAAACATTGCTGGGCGAAGCTTACGGTTTGAGAGCTTACATTCATTTCGATCTGTTTCGTATGTATGGACCGGTTTACAAATTCAAAACGGATGATAAAATTCTTCCTTACAACAACAGCGCGGATGTCACGTTGAATCACTCCGATTACGAAGAAACGGAATACAGTTCTGCCGATGAATTTATTCAGCTTCTGTTGAAAGATATTGCAACGGCGGAACCGCTGCTCAAAGAGAATGATCCGATTGTAACCGATCCTGCAGGCTGCATCACCGACGCGCTTCTCAACGAGAGTTTTTATCAAAATCGTAACCGGCGAATGAATTATTATGCGCTGAAAGGTCTTGAAGCAAGGGTGCTGCAATACATCGGCGAAGATGAAAAAGCGGCTGAAACGGCAAAGGTGATAACCGACCAGCTTGGCGGCGTTTTCAATTGGGTGATCCCGAGTTCGGTTCTGTCGAATAATAACTATGTTTTCTTTCCCGAAGTCATTTTCGGAGTGAATAATATGGCTATGACTTCCCAGGGAAATACCTGGTATGGCGGTACGATATTGGCTTCCTCTTTTCTGGTGGATTATAATAATCTTCTTAAAAACATACTGGGATATGACGGAAATGAATTGAGCGGAATGCTTGACGTCCGTTCCAAACAATGGATGGAGAGCAATGCGTTGCCTGATGCCGTTTACGGTTATTCACCCGAAGGAACCTACCGGTCGCGGAAATATTTTTCGACGTCGCTTAACGTTCCGGCTGCTAACGATTTTCAGGTGTTGATTCGTATGTCGGAAATGTTCTACATACAGGCTGAAACGGCATTGAAAGCGGGAGATAAGCAAAAAGCAATCGGTTTGCTGAACACCGTGCTTCGGAACAGGGCGTTGACTTCGCAGTATTTTTTAACCGCCGAACAATCGGAAACAGAAATTCAGGCGCATATTGAAAGGGAATATTATCGTGAATTTTTTGGAGAAGGACAGGTGTTTTTCTTCCACAAAAGACGTGTAAGCTCTCAAATGTTCAAAGGAAATAACAGCGGAAGCGTTGCCGTTTCTCCTGATAACTATGTAGTTCCTCTGCCTGAAACCGAAACAAATATTTAACGCAATATAAACAACAGAATATGAAAACAACTTTTATTAAATTATTTGTATTTTCAATCATGCTTTTTGCAATATCGTGTAACAACGATAAGCTGACGACATACGAAGACGTGGACCGGATTTATTTCACTTGGGCAGGCACACAACCCGCCTTACCGAACGGTAACGCTCAACTGACAGTAGCCTTGGGATACGATGTTCCCTTGAAAGCCGATTCGACAATCCAGGTGAAAGTCAATCTGATGGGAAAGGTTTCCAACGTGGATCGACCGTTTTCCGCTGAACTCATCCCTTCGGAATCATCTGCAATACAGGGCGAAGACATCGAGATACTTCCTTCGGTTATTCCTGCCTTGTCTGAGAAGGGAGACCTTCGCATCAAACTGATTAATGACACGGCAAAATTAACAAAGAAAACCCTAATGGCAAGAATCAGGCTGCTTCCGAACGAATACTTCCATGTGGATTATACGCAAGCCATCTGGCAAGGAGGAAGAAATGCCTTGGAATTTGACATTTTTTTCGATGCAAAAACGGATATGCCGAATTTATGGTCAAATACGACGACAGGAGTCATGTTGACAGCGTATTTTGGAAAATACAGCAAGGTAAAATTAAACCTGATATGTGAAGTTTGCGGTGTCACCCGTGATTTTTTCATGTACGATCCTGCTACTGAGAATCCGTCCCAAGTGCTAAATGCACGCATGCCGACAGTTCTTATTTATGGAATGATTTCTCAATGCAACCGGTACCTCAAAGCTTATGCAGAAGAGCATAAGGATGATGAGGATGGTGGAATATTGAAGGACGAGAACGGCGAGGTAATAACCATAGGGAATACGAATATTTTATAACCGGTATTAATTGATTAAAAACAATAAAATAATGAAATATATATCAGCAACTATCTTTAAAACAATAGCTATAGCTTGCTTTTTTGCTGCGATGGCTGCCTGTAACAAAGACTTGGGCAATTACGATTATACGGATATCAATACGGTTAAAATCGAAGGGATAAGAGACACAACGGCTGCAGTCGGCGACGTCCTGAAAATTGTTCCCGATTTGAAATTCTCCCTTGGGGAAGACGACAGCGCTTTCAACTTCACCTGGTACATCCGGCAAAACGGCGAATGGACGGTGTTGCAGGAAGGTCGTAACTTAGCTGTTGAAGTTGCCGGAGTTATCGGCAAACCGACCGCGGCGAGTCCTTATTCGCTGGCTTACGAGGTTCTAAACACTAAAACGCAAGTCATTTACCGGAAATTGTTTTCGCTTACGGTAATCAATCCCTTGACAAAAGGTTTCGCCGCTTTGTGCGAACTCGACAACGGCTTTGATATCGATATGATTGTTCAATCGGTTGACGGTAACTTCGATTTATATAAAAATATTCTGGAAATGACCGGCTCGGAACTTCCGAGGGAAAATGTTAAGCCTTACGATATTCTGGCTTTCGATGATCCGATGGCGCCCGATCCTTACAACAGAGAAGGCGTAACGTATTCAGTGTTTATTCTGACCGACCAATACACCACCCGCATCAAAGCACTGGATTATTCATGGAAATCGTCTTATGACATTGCCAACTCCATCGAATACAATTCTTATCTTGACAAAAAATACCTGCAAAACGGGGAAAAAATTATCGCTCAGAAAATGAAATTTGCTTATACTACTACAAATTCTGTCCGGACGCTGATTTATATCAAAGAAGACAACGGACAGGGAAATTGGTATATTTGCAGCGCTTATCCTGCCTGGTATTTCTATTCCCAGCCGATGAACGATGTGCGTCCTTCGGGAAATGCCCGCTATGAACCGGCGCCTTTTGTTTCTGCAGGCGCTAATGGAGCCATGTATTTCAATGCCGATAAAAAATCATTTATGTATCAGGTATTTCCGAGCGCTGGCGGACTTGGCACTTCGAGTTTGTTCTATACCGAGCCGTTTACGAATGAACCTTCCGGAGCGGATTACTATTTTAACGATCCCAATGAAGGTTTGCTGTACATGGGCGAACGTATGGGAAACGTCTCCACTCCCGACGCCGGCTATGCGATATTGAAACAAGCCGACGGTTCATTTAAGTATATTGAGTATGGTCTTGCCAATTCGCTTTTAGGTGTGGCTGCGAATAAAAAATCGCCTTGTTATTTCCCTGCCGGAAGCAGCATCGGAAATGCGAAATTCATTGCCAGGGACCCTGCCGTCGGCAGTCCGTTTCTGTTTTACACAACCAATGATAACAAGGTTTATAGAGTTGATGTATCAAGTTTTTCAGCAGATGTTAGGGAGGTCACATCCACTTTTATCGCCGACGGGTACAACGAAATCACGCAATTCAAATTTACGCTCCCGAACACGAGAGCTATCGGAGGCGGAATCGAACAGGTTTTGGCGGTTGCTACCTACAATAATTCTTTAGGGAAAGCTACAGGAGGAAAACTTGAATTTTTCAGAATGACCGATACGACTGAAGGGAACATGAGCTTAACAACTTATCCGGCAGACGCTCCCGAAGGAGAAGGAATCGTTATGTCCTGGAAAGGATTGGGTAAAATAGTGGGATTGACTTACAAAGAGAAATAATTTAATGTGCCGACAGGCTAATATGATAGATATGAGAAATTTATTTATAAAGAAAAAAGTATATTTTTTATTTGCCGCATTGGGAATGGGCTTATTTTTCTCCTGCGACGATTCGACACACGACTTCACGAAAAAAACGGGCGCTGACGCTGCCAATGACGTCTATATTGCTGATACGGAATTTAATTTTTCAATCAGCAGAAACGGCGACTTGGGAATTAACGGAGCAGACACCATTCTTGCCAAATTCCTTGTTTATTCCTCGCTGCCTGCCGAAAGCGATATAAAGGTTTCTTTAGTCACCGATAATGACTTGGTAGCTGTTTACAACGCACAGCATGGAACAGGCTATATGCCGATTCAAAGCAATTATATCACATTCGTGAAACAGACGGTTACCATTGCGAAGGGAGAAAAAAGTTCCACAGATTCCATTATTGTATATTACAATAAGAATGTGAAAGATCTTGCCAATACAAACGGTTATGTTGTGCCGATAAAAATCCGTGCCGTTGGAGGTGCGGATGTCAAAATTCGTTACGAAGAACGAATGACTTACTTGGTTATCAACGTTGTTGATAAACCCGAAACGGTTCTTGATGGCGACAGCGAGTTGGGAACTCAAATGACCGACAGATCCAAGTACAAAGTGGTAGAAATACTTAATGATATGACTCCGGCTTCAGCCTCCTTGGGCTTCGAGAATTTTTATCTTTACACCATTTAATTCATTTATTCATTCATTCATTTTATGAAACGAAATTTATTAACATTTTTCTTTCTGCTGTTTTTATGCACAGGATATGTGTGCGCTCAAAGCCCGGCGGTAATTAATGGCGTGTGGGACAGAAACGACAACACCATTAAACTGTTTAGCATTGCAGAAAACGGCAGTTTGCATGAAATCGCCTCTTCCGCAAGAGGAGAAGACGGAACATTTGCATTTTCATTTGTTCCCCAACGCGAAGGCTATTATGTGATCGGAAATTCCCCTTCGAACATAACCGGTCGATATACTTTTTATTTCAAACCCGGCGACCGGTTGAATCTGCATGTTTTGCCGGAAAGCTATCAGCTTACCGGAAAGAATACGCCTGAAAATAAAGAGATGGCACGCTGGCACGACTTTATTTTTCCATTAGAAGATAAGGCGATTTACTACGCTGAGAAAAAGAGTACCTACAAAGATTTTTTCCCTTTGCTGGAAGATAAATTACAGAAATTGAAAAAATATGCTTCGACAAAAACGCCGAACAAACGTTTTAACGCTTCGTTCGAGAACTATAAAAAATTCGATTTGTTGTACAATGCCATCATGTTCATCATGACGCCGCGTCTCGAACAACCGAAGGTGGCGGATTTTATCGACTATTACCGGCAAATCAATATTCAGGATTTAACCAAAGGTTCGGAAATCTTGGAGTACCCCACCTGGTTGTGGCTTCTACAAGGAAGCTACATGATCGATAAACGAATAAAAAATGAAAATATCAGCCGGAATTCTTTCCTGCAAGATGAAAGCGATTTACAAGCGTTTGTTAATGATACGATTAAAGGCGAATTGGTTGTAGAAATGGCGAAAAGTAGAAAATCGGCTGCGAGTTTTGCCGAATACTACGCTCAATATGGAAAATACGCCATAACGGACAGTCAGAAAAGCCGGTTGAAAAATCTGGAAGAATTGTCGCAAAAACCGGTTGAACGAACCGCTGCAATCGACTTCAAATTTGCGGACAAGGACGGTAAAGAATATTCCCTGTCCGATTTCAAAGGAAAAGTGGTGTACGTCGATATTTGGGCAACCTGGTGCGGTCCCTGTAAGAAAGAAATTCCGTTCTTGAAAAAATTGGAAGAAGAATATCACGGCAACGACAATATGGTTTTTATAGGCGTAAGCGTCGATAGACTGAAAGACAAACAAAAATGGATTGATTTTCAGGCTGCCGAAGAGCTGGGCGGCGTCCAGATTTTTGCCGGAGACGACGCTCCGGAAGCGATTATCAAGCCTTACAAAATTGCCGGAATCCCACGGTTTATCTTAGTCGGTAAAGATGGAAAACTGATTTTCGACGATGCTCCACGCCCGTCGTCCGAAGAGATACGACCTGCGTTGAATAGCGCATTGAAAGAGTGATAGAAATTAAGCAACACAAAAAAAAGCGGTAAAAAACAGATAGTTTTTTACCGCTTTTTTTTGTGTTATTTATTTGAAACCAATCCACATCTATCCTGCCAGCGTCGTTATTCTTTGCCGGACTGTTTAAATTCCGGTCGAAAGGGATTTTCGAAATTCAGCCAACCATCGCATCCTTTCATCACATTTTCAAGCGTATAACCGGAGGCTTCTTTGGATGTCAGGATTTTTGCCCATGAAACCCGTTGTTGAGTAGCAGCTCCGGCGCCGGAATTGTTATACTCCATGTAACGGGCAGTTTTCTCATTCTCAGGATTTTTCCAATTGTACCAGCCTGTCGGAATAATACCTTCCGGCAGGCGGCAATTCATAAACAAAGTCATGGCGTAAGGACGCCATGGACGCCCTAAATAAACGCTTGACACGCCCTCAGCCAATGTAATATCGCATTGATTAAAAATATATCCATAAGCGATATGTTGTGGAGTGCTTGCCGCTGTGATATAAGAATCCTTTTTGCAACGGATAGTACAATTTTCAAACCAGCAGGTTGAAGGACCAAAAATAAAATCGGTGGTTCCCTCGATATAACAATTCTCAAAATATTGCCGGCAATTTTCACGACCGGTATAAACCGTGTCCTGATTACCCAATATTCTGCAATTACGAACGATAATCCGGTCGCCTTCGAGATGCAGCGCCACCGCTTGTCCCAATTGTTCGGCGGAATTTTCAACAGTCAGGTTTTCGATGGTAATGTCATTTCCCCGTATCAGAAAAGTATAAGTGTGAAAAGTGCCCATATTGTTAATGTTGGCATGATCGTCGTAAGTAATAATTGTTTTGTCACGGCTTTCGCCTATAATATGCACATTACAAACGTAAGTCGGCAACACTAATTTTTCTTTATAGACGCCATTACGGATAAAAACGGTAACTGTGCCTTTCGGATCGAAAGCGCGAATGGAATCAATAGCTTCCTGTATGTTTCGGAAATTTCCCCTTCCGTTCCGATCAACGATAATATCGTATTTCCGGGCGAATAGCGGAAGCAGGTTAGCTATCAACAAAAAACAAAATAAAACCCGTTTCATGCCACAATTTGTATATATTCATTTGACTAAACTATTCAAATACATTTCCAGATTGGTATAAACCGGACTAAGCGAGTAAGCAGATCCATCGGCAGCGTTATGTTTGTCAAGTCCGTGAGCGTCTTCCCATGTGTCGGGGATTCCGTCCTTGTCGCTATCGACCGGAGCGGGTAATGATTTAAGCTCAACCCAGCCTCCCACTTGTGATTGCGAATCAATCATTCCTTTGTCTCCAAAAGTAAAAGAGCCGTTGCGAACTTCCTCAATGATACGTCGGTCGATGGCGTCGCGCATCAAACTTGCTCCTGCCTGTTGCAATACCGCATCGTAAGCTTCCTGAGCCGTATGTTGGGTAACGATTGTATATTCAAAGGGCTGAGCGCTGTGACAGCGTTGGTACAATGAATCAGTTGCAGGTACTGATCGATCAATGCCTTCGCTTTCGATAAAACATTTATAATCCACTCCTTTCCAATTATCAGTTGTAACAGAAGAATTTCCTTCCATATAATTACCGGCAATATAAAACCGTCCGAAATCATGAAATCCGTTGTTGTCCTTACTTTGCCATGCTTCCAGTATCCGGCTCCGGACATTCGTTTGGGTGGCTGGTCCCGGTTTATAATAATTGTTGACCATGTTGTATTTTCCGTTTTCGCCGGCATAACTGCTATTAAATCCCCAGTTATAAATCACATTGTTGCGAAAATCGGCAAGTTCCGTTTCCTTTGTTTGCTCATGATAGCGCGCTCCACAAAACCGGGGATTCCGGCTCGTATGATGCGCCAGTAAGTTATGATGGAAAGTTGCTTTCATTCCGCCCCAGATACCTCCATATCCGTGCGGTCCCTTTTTATGAATACTATTCCGTAAACTTTCTGAGAGGATACACCACTGCATCGTAAAATTTTCATTATCGTAAAACGACCCGCACTCGTCGGTACTCCAGCTCAGAGAACAATGGTCAACGATAGCGTTTTTATGTCGGACGCCGCCTAAGGCATCGTCTTCTTCCTTTCCCGTATCTCCCATCCTGAATCGCATATAACGGATAATCACATTATTGGCGCTAACTTTGACAGGATGGTAGGCGATACAAATACCATCGCCCGGAGCGGTTTGCCCGGCAAGGGTAATGCTGTCGTTTTTAATCACTAAAGGCGATTCGAGAAAAATTGTTCCCGATACATTGAAAATAACGGTACGGGCGCCGGATTCCTCGACAGCGCTCCGCAAACTGCCCTGTCCGCTGTCATTCAAGTTCTCGACGAATAACACTTTACCGCCACGCCCGCCGGTAGTATATTGACCAAAACCTTCGGCGCCGGGAAATGCTAAAACCGGCTTGTCTGCCATATTAGGAATTTCCATTACCCGTGCCCGTAAATTTGTATTTATTAAAAGTATCAAGAAAAAAATAAGTTGCTTTTTCATGTATTTTTATTTGTTTTCGTTACTTTCAATGTATTTGTTATATTATTTATACCGGTAATTTTTAACAAATAAAATCCTCCGGGAACGTCATCCATATTTATTGACAACTGTTTATCGTCATGCCCTAAAACTGTTTTTATCGTTATGCCGTTCAGCGAGAAAAGTGTTGCCTTGTTAATCGCATATCCTGCCGTAACAGTTATTTTATCATTCGCCGGATTTGGATAGCAGGAAACAGATTTAATCGGAACAGATGGAACTCCTGTTTCGCAATTAGTTGATTTGCCTGTGTTAAGATCAATACCGGTTATTGTTGAATTATACGGGAAATAGGTGTTTTGTA
>Ga0123354_10019849_pt1 | contig 10556 bp, 10 predicted proteins | sample TergutLab28metaG_2_FD_97872 | JGI IMG/M metagenome (GOLD analysis project Ga0123354, IMG submission 97872) | Labiotermes labralis P4 segment gut microbial communities from Petit-Saut dam, French Guiana - Lab288 P4 | ecosystem: Host-associated > Arthropoda: Insects > Digestive system > Gut ...
AAAATGTGCATTTTTTTAGTTGCCATTTTTTGTGTGGGAAAATTGTGATGTGGTAATTTTCCTTTTTTTTTTAGAATTTTCAAAAAAAAAAAAAAAAAAACTGTATTATTGACCATTCTGTGGTTTGATATGGTTAGTGTTGTCACCATTCTGTGGCCTGTTGATCTGTGTGTTACTTATGATTCTCTGAAGTCAAAGAAGTACCCGACTAATAGTAGTATTTGACCATTGCTACAGAGAATGCCAGATATGAGCAACCTACATGAGGTTCAAACTGTGGACATGCTACCTCCTGAAATGAACTCCCAGTTGCAACAGGTAAAGCTCTCTTGTGATGCTGTTATTTTAATTTTCTTGCACACACAAACACTGAGCTTTTTAATGCATCTCTCATCCTGACATTATTTCCTTTATGTAATAAAAAATCTCAAGTGTCCCTTTTACTTTACTCAGTCATTTTCATTGCTGTCACATCATTCCAAAATAATAAGAGAAAACTAATGGTCACAGTGTGCCATATAAATTAAGTTATGGTTGTTATGCATTTGAAGTTGTGGGCTTTGCTAGGGTCATGTAGTTCATTACTACCAGTCTGCCACACTGCACAGCTTCACATTCCAGAAGAACATAATCTCAGTATTCATCATCATGAGAACCTCTAATCTCATATTTCACTGAACTGCCTGTACTTGAGAGCTATGATGTCTTTTTAATTTTGAACCACATCTGTCAGTATTGTAAATGTTCATAAGAAGTTTAAAACAAGCTTTGTTTTAAACCTTTTACCTCACATTCAAAGCACTTATACACCTCCAGGTTGACACCTCAGGTTTCACTATTTTTCTGTTTATTCTCTCTTCCTGGAAGAAAGTTTTTTATGCCGTTTGGCTTATATCTTCTGAACAAGGACATATCTTCATTGGTGTGAACAAACTGGAGATGAGTATATTCAGGGTGAGATAAATTTATGCGCTGGACAGACAGAAGTATACTTGGAATTAGACCCAAAATTGATAAGACTGTTTGTAAAACACAATTGTAGATTCATGAAGATCTGTAATTATTCACCTGGTTGGTATTTTATTTATGACAATTGTAAAACAAAATTCAAAGAATGCTTCTGTGTTAAGATCGGATGTCTGCTGATGATTTTATCTAGAAATGAATGTCAGCACCAGTAAGGGGTTAGAAAAGTATACAAAAACAGGTAATAATCTTTCAGATTTGGATATGTTGGCTTTCTGCAGTTGTTTCATGATGCACTTTTTATAGAAATATGGTTAAATGGAGGTTGGCAGCACTTTGTTTCCTGTTGGTAGCCTGAGGAAGAGGAAGATGAGGAGACACGAGAGTACCGCAAGAAGATTGAACAGCAGAAGCTGGAGCGAGAGAAGTTCCTTCAGCGGAAGGAAGAGAGGCGCAAGTTGGCAGCACTGGAGAAGCAGCGGGAGTTGCAGAAGAAGGATGTGGATATTCAGGCTGGAGGTGATAATTCCATGAATGCTTTGTTGGCATTAGTGGAGGACTTAATGAGTTGTTCTTCATTTCACGTATGAATTATGGTGATTGGTATAGTAAAGGTCCATAGCATTTTGTGATCCTGAGTTGGAAACATAATGAGTAACATGAAAAGTTTTTGTGTGACTGTATTTGTTAGTGAGAATTCAAAATTTAAATTTGTTTGTTACAAATATTTTGAATGTTTCGTTTTCCATAAATGTGTAAATGAAGGAAAGTGAAACAGAAATTGAATTAACCCTCTGGCGCGTAATGTCAGGTATACTCATCACACAGCGGAATGCTGGAAACACCGAGCATCAGGTGAAAGTGATAGCCTTCAGGGGCCTTACTTATGCAGATCTCATTTAAACTATGGTTTTCTGCAGCTCCCACTGGGCATTTAATTCCAGCACCGTAGAATTAATACCTTATATTATGCAGATAGTTTGGGAATTAATCCTCTCATGTATGGTGTGCAGTTTCTGTATTTTTCTGCAGGTGCCTCAGAGTAGCTGCAGAAGTTTGACTTGAAGTTCATTGTGTTCTTGAGGAGTAAACTGTAGAATTAAGTTTGGAATACACAGTCAAACCCTGATACCATGCCATGCTTTGTTCAGTGCATTTTGTGGCAGTATATCGAGGATGGTGGTAAATCAAAAAACAGGCACCATTGAGTTATGTCAAGAGTGACCTGCATCAACTTGTTCATGCATTTACTTTCAACAAATACATTTGTATTATTGTACGTAAAATATGTACGCCACATCTGTTGACTTACTGACTTTATCCATAATTATTTTTGAGGTTGTAATACAGTTACCCTTGCATAGGATCTCAGTTGACAATTACAAGATTAAAGGTATACAGACACATGCACACACATGCGCACACTCTCTCTCTCTCTCTCTCTGTAACTCTAAGTATAAATGATGGGTATTGGATTGAATTAAGAGTTACATAAAGTTGGAGTTATTGAAAGGTTTGTGGAATGGAACTTTTGGGTAAGCAAGTGAGTACATGTACTTTAACTTGTTGAATCTCATAAAGTTTACTTTATAAGGAGGTACCTCTAAATAATGTGCTTTAAATTGAAATAATTCCATATGCACTTTGGTATTTTCATGGTGGGCTTTTAAAGTTTAGTGCTTGCTCAATAATGGTGTGCATATTATTTGAACCACGAAAGGTACAACTGCAAAAGAAATGGAATTATTGAGGAAATAAAATTGAGATTTGCATCATATCTTAGAATGTAAGTAAGTAGTCTTATTGTCAAAATATACATGCATATGTGTTCTAGAAGTGTCTTTTCTGACATTGTGGTTAGAGGCTTCAGTTTCATGAAAGGAGGTCTTGTTTAATTATGTCACTATAAAAAGGCATGTGAAACTTGTCCATTGTTGCTCACTAGTTTGTCAGTTGGTCTTGCAAGCAGTATGCATTTATATTGTTCTTGCCATGAATACAAATATTCTGGTTTCTTTCGTGTCAGTTACGGGAGAAGGTTCCTCATGAAGAGTGTGTATGTAATAGTGATAATAGCAGTTAGTTTTCACTTACAGCAGTGTGATAATTTCCATGAATGTTATAAGAAAATGCTAAGTGGAGTAGAGCTGTCATTTATGTTTGCACTTCTTTCTACTTTTTACCAGTGGGGCTGCCTGTATAGGTGTGTGCTACACTTTGATGTTTGTCCACCATGAGGTTCTTGACCGTTGTATTTGTTGATCTGTCCTACCCTGTTTATTGTTTTCTTCAGAGACATGGGGTGAACTGAGCCCATATGGCATATGAACACTGGAATATTCTGTATAACTCCACTGCTAGGGCATGTGCTTCTGTTGTAACAGTGACTAAGTTAGAACCTCTTTATAACTGCCATCCTCTTCTCCAGCCGCATTGTCAGTCTCTTTCTGCTCACTTTTATTGTCCATAAACAGTTCAGATATCTGGCTTGGTATGAGCAACCTAACTTTTCGTTTTCACATGTTGATTCAACTTGCTATTGTCCATGGCTGTGAAATACTTACTGAGAATAGGAAGTATTCCTTCCACCTACCCTATTGCATATATAAACTTTAGAAGTGTTTGTGATAAGTGTGATGTGTCTAAGCCATGAGTAGCACTGGATATTGAATGGAACTCAGTTTAGGCGATGAATGTTTGTTGTGCCATGGTATATCTAGCTGGCTGTGTCAGTATCCCCCAGACTAGGCAATAAATCTTATGCATGCAAGCATGCACATCCAGATTCAAAGCCTGTTCTGTCTTTCGATGTGTGCATCTGGTATAATGTTCTTGAACTTACTGATATTTGCCACATTATAGGACACACATGTGGTAAAGGTAGATTACAAAATAAGAAAATATTTGAATAATATTTGCTTCTTTATTTCTGCATATACTCCTACTTGCAATTCATCTTCTTTCAATTGGTGTGAAATATATACCAGTTTTTTTAGAACTTTCTTCTTGCTACTGTTAGAAGCAGCAGTGTCCAGAGCTGCAACCGCAATAAGAATTAACTTCAGTCTGATTTAATACAAAATCCATGCTTCTGCTGGGGAGTAAGGGACCTCATGATAAACATCAAAACAGCTAGTTCTACAGATGGAGGTTGAACTCATTACTGTTCCTGAACAGCTCGTGTTATGGATGCAAGTTGGGTGTGATACTGTTTTTAAAAGAGATAGTGTTATGAATACAAGTGAGGCTCATTACCATATCAGAACAGCTGGTGTTACGGCCACACGCCAGACTCATTAGTATTACAAAACAATCATTGGTATGGTATGGACACAATCCAGCCTTCTTTATTTTTTAGTATGGTTTATGTTTTAAATAAAATGCTGATTCATTTGTGTGTCAAAACATGTGCTATTATGCCTATGAATCAGACTCATTACTGTTTATGAACAGCTGGTGGTATGGATACAAGTCAGGCTGTTTGCTGTTTTTGTAATAGCTTATGTTATAGGTACATTTCAGCATATTACTGTTTCACATTCTTTGCTATTGCAAATAGAAACCAGGATTGTTACTATTGCAAAAAAGCTGGTGTTATGAATACAAGCCAAGCTTATTACTGTTACAGAACATTCGGTGTTAAAGATGTAACTGAGGCTTATTACTGTTTCAGAACAGATGATATTATAGATACAAGCTGGGCTTAATACATTTCACCAGCTCTGTTATAGGTAGAAGCAAAGTGTGTCACTCTTTCAGAAATAAAATGTGCAACCATCTGAAACACTTTAACCCTCTTACATTCCTAGTGCAGGAGACTATCGTCCTTTGTATTTAAATTAACTAGTGTGGTTAAAATGTTCTCTGTGTTGTTGCAGGTGATAGTTCCCAGTGTGTGTTAGACCCCCCACAAGGTAATGCAATTGCAACCATTGTGAACCGCAATACTGTGGAGCCTCACCCAATAATCCGCCATGTTGTACAACAGCAACAACCACAACAGAAACTTCAACAGCATGTTCTGGCTCAGAATGTGAAGAACTACCCTGTTACTCAGCAGCAGCAGTTCCAGCAACAAGCACCAGCTCTTCATATACCTGTTGGAGTCATGCGACAGGCTAGTGGTGGAAGGGGCAGGGGCGTCGTTAGAGGGCGCAGTATTGGCAGGGGTCTGCAGGGAGGTATGAACCAACAGCAGCAGGTGTTAATGCCAGCACCACATCAGGTGGTGATACCAATACCACAGCAGGAAGTAAAGGTGGTGCCCACAATGAAGGTATGATTTACATAACTTTTCGCATTGCAATAAGATTTATCTTTTTTCATCATCTTCCTTTCCAATTTGAAGCCTACTAAGACCTATGACAGACATTACAGAACAGAATCCATCCATTGTTTCAGAGGTCTTTTAGACTTCGTTTGGCTGATATTTTGAGACATTTTTATGAATCCTTTTGTAACTGATCCTGTCATTGTATTATTTCCAGTGTATTATTTTTTTGTGTGTAAATTCTGTTATCTTTGGAATTTGTTGTTCACATCGTCTTCACTTTGTAAAGGTGGACCTGCAGTTTTCCTTATGAATTTGTGTTTTGTGTATGAAACATTGCAACAACTTAAAATGTGTGAGGTTATGTTCAGCTGGATCGCAGAGCCTGTTATGCATATTTTTGTAATCAGGTGGAATTCCAGGCTATATAGTTGTTCTTGCCTTCGTGTTTCATAATTAGGGAGGTTTTTTTTTTGGCGGTTTATTTTACAGTGCTGAGAGTATCTTACATTATGTAGTGTTGAATGGTCACACAGTTGATGAGCAATGAATTGGAAAGGATTTAGAAGGTATCACTCATGGCTTCATTGAGGTACTATCCAATTATGTGCCTGGAACAAGAAAGGAAAGTCACAAAGGTAGCTCAGGCACTGTGCCTGGTGTCCAATCTGAGATCTGAATTGGGCATTCCCAAATGCGAGGATAGGATGTTACCTCACACCAACTTGCAGCAGAATCTTCTGGTTTGTGATCAAATTGGACTGACAGAACTGTCATGAGCATTGCAGTCATGAACTTTGGAATCCATTGTGAATGTAGAATTTCTGTATGGTTCCTATTATTGATGATGTACCAGTAATAAGAATATAAAAAACCCCAACCAGTGTAAAAAGTAATAAAATTTACTTTTAGTAAAAAATTCAGACATTTTTTGGAAGCATAAAACACCTTCATTGATTGAATGAGCGTATCATTTCAGAAAAGACAAACTCAAAATCACTTAATGAAGATGGAGTCCAACTGATTTTACAGTGCTCTGCGCAGTAGTAGGTAGTGGGAGGAGCTGACTCACCAACCATGCGATTTGTAAGAACCTGTTACAAAAGCTGAATACAGTCATACTGAAGTGCTTGATTATGAAATACTGAAATCTGCTGATGTTCTTAAACTTCAGGACTCTACAGTGCTTGATTTTAAAGAGGATTGTAAGACACAGATTATGAAAATTACATGTGCAACACTTGTTAACACACAAAGAACTGTTGAGAAGTAAAGACAAGGCACAGAGGACTCTTTCCACAAGAACATGCAAAGAAAAATGTTCCCAAATGTGACAAATGAAAGATAAACATAATATTGAAAGTATGGTCTGAAGAGTAAAGTCTGCATAATGCAGAAAATAAAGTTGTAGTGAATATGAAGGAAGTATCTGCTAAGAGTTCATAAATTGTGTTTGTAAAGGAAGTGAAATGTGTGCGATTTATGTGATCAATTCAATGTATAGAATATCAACTGAAGCAAATTACTAAAGTTAGTGTACCCAGTTCCAATCAGGCATCTTGTGTTAATTTATTTAATGATGTTGGCACTGCATTGGATGGTAGGATAGGTGGGGAGTAATGAATTGGATTGGATGTGGAAGGCTGTGGTCATGGCTTAATTTGAGATAGATTGCCCGGTTAGACTGAGGAAAATCACATAGCTTATGACAGTTTGTGTGTGGGGTGAAATCTGAATGCAGGACCCTTCACATATAAAGTATGCATTTCATCCACTTAGCCACAGTGTCCAGCAACCAGTTGGATATAAAGTTGATGTTATGATAAGGTGTATTCATACTTCTCGGAATGTGCTTTTTTGTAACAAATTCTGCAATGTAATATAGAAGATGCTGAAGCCACTTAATGCTCACTGACACTAAAGGCAGACAGAGAGATATATATACTTGTTTTGAAGTATCCAGTACAGTCAAATAAAGCTTCACCCTCATTTTCAGGTTGCAGCTGCAGGGCAACGAATTGTCCGAACATCCCAGCAAAGCAGTGCTGTGAACCAGTCTCCTGCAGCATCACGCAGACTGGTGTTTACACAGAGTGCAGGTCACCAGGTGACACCAGTGCCTCGACAGGTGATTCAGCAGGTTTCAAGGGGTCGTACTGTGGTACTTCGTGGAGCAAACATTGGAAGCAAGCCGGTTCAGCAGCAACAGCAACAACAACAGCAACAACAACAGCAACAACAGCAGCAGCAACAGCAGCAGCAGCAGCAGAGAATTGTGGTGCAACAGCAAGGTCCTCCAGCTCGACAGGCTGTGAGTATGCATGGTCTTTCATTCCAGAACACAGAATTTCTGTTCTCCCCATGTTACTGAATGAGGAATGGATATTAACAGCTCCCCTTTTCAGGGCCACATCTTTACAGCTCCTCATACACTTTCTGTGATTGATCTGCTGTACTTCTAGTATATTGCTACTTCTTTTTGACTGCTGTGTTCTTTTGAAATGTCAGGAACCATTCACTCTGGACACAGCATCACATGCAGAAAGTACAAATTTTCAGCAGCACCACTGTGGTAAATTCATATCTTGTGTTGTATACATCAGTTGGAGAGGTTGCTCTGTGCTGTGCCTGGAGATTGAAAGTCTCTTAACATGGAAAGCAAAACTCCTTAGTTCCTTCTCCTTATACCTGTGATGCAGAGACAAGTACACCATCTCCCACTTTCTGCTATTTCTCTGCAACATTCTGTGTTAAGCTATAGAAAGGATCCACCAGTGTGAGCAGAGTCACCACACCAGATGTGAACTGGATGCCTTATCCTGGGAGCTACTGGTAATTTACCTGCACTTGGCTGGTGAGCTGGCCAGTTCAGATTGAGTCCTGATTGTCTAGAGCACTCTCAAGAAAAGTGCACAAGAGTACAGACAGCAAAACCAGACAATGCAGGAAATTTGAATGTCTTAGCCAGGCACAACACCTGACCACCATGCTGTGAAGGAGGAAGTTGCAAGCTAGAGTAACTGAGTGCTGGCTGATGCCATATGCTGGGCCTTGCATGAGGGTGCAAATTATGCAGAGTCCCTGGCCCTGTTTCCCATAGGCATATTTATGGCTGGATAGGGCCATAATGTTTTTGCTGGTGGAGGCTACTTAGAAGGTCACACAGGAAACAATGAGAGACCTCACAGGTTTCTCTCTTCCAAGAGACAAGCTGACTGGTATGGAAAGGAAATTGCACAGCGCCCTAGGGGTGAATGCTGACCTCACTCTTCTGTCAGCTGAGAAGGGTAGGCAATTCCATGCTGGTTTGAATATTGTTGACTACAATGAGTAAATTGGAGAAGGTTGGCCTAAGACCCCACTGAGAGGGTTGAATTTGGAACCACTCTTCTCCTCAGGAAGTTCTCACTGCCTGAGGAAGTGTGCCAACAACTTCATCTTCAGGTTGAAGTCTTCTTAGCCATTGTGACATGAATATTCATAAAGAAGGAGTCTATCTTGCAAAAAGTGACTGTTACCCTTTCGCATATCTGCCTGCTTGTCCACCTGTCTGCATGGAACAGTAGTAGGCTGTTCTGAACATGGTACTCAACCTTTGGGCTCCATGAAGTGCAAGAATTTTTTTGACATACTCAGGAATTATTGGTTTCTGAAGTAGGATTCTGCTGTATGGTGTTACTTAGCCAATCATTCCATATGTCAGTCAGTAGGGCAGTCAATCAGTCAGTCAATTTTTTATTGATTATTTAATGGATTTGTTTGTTTGTTATTCCAATGGGGTTTTATGTTTTCTGGTGACAGACCCTGTGTCCTCTTTTATCAGGTATTATGTTACAACTGTTTCCACCTTGCAGTTTATAGTTGCAAATACTTTGTTTCAGTACTGGAAACAGATTATGAACACTTGGTGCTTTGTCAGGGCTTCATGTATGATGTTCAGAGGATGTTGGTTATGAAACTGTAATATTCCATATTATCTTTTTCCCTAACCAAACTTCATATAATGCAGTCACTTATAAACTCTTTGGATTTCTGTGGGGAGAGCATCACATTGTTTGAAGTTTAATTCTGACATCACCACATCAGTTGTAGAACTGAGCCAGCATGACAGCACATTAATTTGCTAAGGGAAGGAACAAATTTGTTTTCACTGTTGGTGAGAACAGGCATTGTTTTAAATTTTCAGGGCAGCAGTCGGTCAGTTGTGACAACCAAAGTGATGCCCCCACTGCAACAGGACATGACAGTAGAGCAGCCAGTGCTGCCCAGAACCAAGACAGTGTCAATTGAAAATTTGGCAGCCAGCACGACCGAGCAGCAGTTGAAGTCACTGTGCCGAGGCATTGGGGTTCTTGAGGCAAGTCAGACTTATTTTATCTGTCTAAACTTAGCAATTATGGACCAGTGTAACTAGTCTCCTATCTGTCTCATGTTGTACATTACCAGTGGCCATGTACAGATACAATTATTACTAGCATGTCAGGTCATATTTATTTATAGTGTAAATATTAATGCCTTTTGTGATTGTAAAATATGAACTAACATAATCATATCCATTCACAATTAAAAGTGGTGCATGAGGTTGTGTGAAATGATTTGTCAGACATCCCTCTTCCAAGGATTTGGGATAGCATTATTGCTGTAGTAGTGTGTCCAGTGGATGTGACACATCTGAATCTTCACATCCATTTCCTTGCCACTTTACTTGCAGAGAATTTTCATAACCTGTAACTGCTGAAAGAAGACAACGCCAAAGAAGTTGCTACCGTATATTCTCGAATCTAATCTGCACCCAAATCTAATTGGCTCTAGTTTTTTTGATTTCTTAAACAAAAAAAAAGTTAGTTCACGGTTCTAATCTGCACCTTTCCTTCAACCGCCCCTTGCCTACAAGGCAGACTGATTGAATAATATTGAATGTTGGATGTTATCGTCAATTCTTTCAAGAAGCGTTGCATAAGCAATGCTTTGGACGGATCCGAAGATGACGTTCTATGGGAGGACGATGGTGAAGATGAAGATGATAGTGACTGGGTGACAGATAACGATTCATTTATGAGTGATGATGGTGAGTCTGATGAATAATACATTATAAATATTATATAATATTATAAATAATAAATTATTGTATTGTATCGTTCTTACAATTCGTACGGTGGCTCTATCATTTTTCCAAAATCCAGCTCACAACCGCAAATCTAATCTGCACACGATTCTAATCCGCGTCTCATTTTTAGCCCTCTGAAACTGTGAAAAGGGTGTGGATTAGATTCGAGAATTTATGGTACTTGAAAATAGTAATTCTTATGTATGCTACAGT
>Ga0123354_10019852_pt1 | contig 10555 bp, 8 predicted proteins | sample TergutLab28metaG_2_FD_97872 | JGI IMG/M metagenome (GOLD analysis project Ga0123354, IMG submission 97872) | Labiotermes labralis P4 segment gut microbial communities from Petit-Saut dam, French Guiana - Lab288 P4 | ecosystem: Host-associated > Arthropoda: Insects > Digestive system > Gut ...
GTCTTTACCCGCGAAGGCGGGCGGTACTACAACGCCGCCATCACTTTGGGCGAGGGCAGTGGGCAGCATTACGCAAAGACCCACCTCGTGCCCTTTGGCGAATACTCGCCGCCGTTCTTTGACTGGTTCTATCGGCTGGTGGATATTCCCATGTCCCGGCAAAGCCCCGGCGCGGCAAACCAACCGCCGCTCGCGCTGTTTGGGCGGCGAATCGCCGTCAATATCTGCTACGAAGACGTTTTTGGGGCTGAACTCCTCTTCAGCCTGCCGCAAGCCGGGCTCATGCTCAACCTATCGAATCTCGCCTGGTACGGCGACTCATTCGCCCAGCCGCAACATCTGCAAATCGCCCGTGCCCGAGCGATGGAAACGGGGCGCCCCATGCTGCGTTCCACCAATACCGGCATGACCGCGCTGGTGCTCCCGGACGGTTCCGTTCCGGCAGTGCTGCCTGCCTTTACGCGTGGCGTGCTGGAAGTGGAAGTATCGGCTTTCAAGGGGCTTACGCCTTATGCGCGATGGGGGGACGTACCCGTGCTCGTCGTGGCGCTGATTGTGGTTGCAGTTGTGGCAGGGCGGCGGGGCGGGTATCAGTCGGACTGACGGGGTGCGTCATAGTATGCGTGCAGATAGGGCACGAAAAGCATGTCCTCCTCGTTGATATGCTCGACCCACCATTTTTTCAGAAGGTTCAGCAACGGTTTGGTGTCATTTTCCGTGATGGTTGCGTGCCCGATGCGCCCTGTTTCCTGGGAGAGCTTCCTGTGCATTTCTTTATGTTCTTCAAAGGCAGGATATCCTGCCGCTTGAAGAAAGCGTTCCTCGGTGAGGAAATGGATGCGGGAGTAGTTTTTTAGCGTATCACTGATCAATAAAGACAGCGTTTTGTCACATACGCCCTTTTCCGTCAGGTGATAGAGGGAGTTGATGAGTGAAAGTATGCCTCTGTGTTGTTCATCGATGATGGCAATCCCAGTGTTATTTTTTTCCTGCCATTTTATGAAAAGCGGGGTATACATATGGCAACCTCCTTGAAGTCTGTAAACTACAAATCTGCCTGGAATTGCGGATACGGTGACGATTATCGTTGTGCCCGTTTTTTCATACAGTGAAAAATTTGCGATTTGAATACTCATGCGTGTCGTGCTTCGATCGTGGCCAACCTTTTGTATGCAAGCTGCGTTGGGGCGTGACAATCCATCCGTTTTATTGAAAATCGAAAGGTGATAGTCTTCATCAATCGGTTACATGGCAATTTCCAATTAGCGCTACGCAAGAATCGGGAGTTATGATGCACGTCCAACGCTGTCCAGATCAGCGTGCCGGTGATCCGGCATAACCCGTGTTGTATGTAATCCACCTCAAGGAGCGAGACACATGTGCAATTCCCTTATCAACACCCAAGTTCTCCCGTTCAAGGGCACGGCTTACCAGAATGGCAAGTTCATCGAAGTCTCGGACGCCACCATCAAGGGCAAGTGGTCGGTCTTTTTCTTCTATCCGGCGGACTTCACGTTCATCTGCCCGACCGAGCTGGGCGATCTGGCCGACAACTACGCGGAGTTCAAGAAGCTCGGCGTGGAAATCTACGGGGTATCCACGGATACGCATTTCACCCACAAGGCATGGCACGACACTTCCGAAACGATCAAGAAGATCGAATATCCGCTGGTTGGCGACCCCACGCACGTCATCAGCAAGAACTTCGGGGTCTACATTGAAGCGGTCGGCCTCGATGAGCGCGGTACTTTCGTGGTCGATCCGAACGGCACGATACAGATCATCGAGATCAATGCCGGCAACATTGGCCGTAGTGCGCAGGAATTGCTGCGCAAGGTGAAGGCCGCGCAGTACGTTGCCACCCATCCGGGCGAAGTCTGCCCGGCCAAATGGAAGGAAGGTGATAAAACTCTCGCGCCTTCCATCGATCTCGTTGGCAAAATCTGACGCGCTGACCCTCTCCCTCCCCTTCGGGGCACCCTCTCCCACAAGTGGGAGAGGGACTCGTACTCCCCTCGCCCGCTTGCGGGAGAGGGGCAGGGGGAGAGGGAGAGGGTAGCTTCAATCAAAAACGCTTCAACCTGCCGAAAGGAACCCATCATGCTCGATGACAACATTAAGGCTCAATTGCAAGCCTATTTGGAAAAAGTCGTTCAACCCATCGAGTTGGTGGCTTCTCTCGACAATAGCGAGGCTTCCCGTGAGATACGCGAGTTGATTCACGAAATCGCTGCGCTCTCCGACAAGGTGAGCGCCCGCGAAGGGGGCCAGTTCGAGCGCCGTCCGTCCTTTGGCATTGCCCGCATGGGGGAAGCGCCGCGCATTCATTTTGCAGGGCTGCCGATGGGGCATGAATTCACTTCGCTTATCCTTGCCCTGCTGCAAACCGGAGGCCACCCGCCCAAGGTCGAACCCGAAACGCTCGCGCAGATTCGCGCACTGGATAGTGAATTGCGTTTCGAGACGTTTATTTCGCTTTCCTGCCACAACTGCCCGGATGTGGTGCAGGCGTTCAATTTGATGGCGGTGGTGAACCCTGCCGTCAGCCATGTGATGATTGACGGGGCGCTGTTCCGGGATGAAGTCGAAGAGCGCCAGGTCATGGCCGTACCCAATGTTTTCCTGAACGGCCAGCCGTTCGGGCAAGGGCGGATGGAGCTTGCCGCAATCCTCGCCAAGGCCGATCCGGGTGCGTCATCGCGCAACGCGGAAACAATCTCCGGTAAGGAGCCGTTTGACGTGCTCGTCATCGGCGCTGGGCCTGCCGGTGCGGCGGCGGCTATCTATGCCGCGCGCAAGGGTATCCGTACTGGCATCGTCGCCGAGCGTTTCGGAGGGCAGGTGCTCGATACGCTTGCCATTGAAAACCTCATTTCGGTTAAGGAAACCGAAGGGCCGAAGCTGGCTGCCGCGCTGGAAGAACATGTACGTCACTATGATGTCGATGTGATGAGCCCGCAGAAAGTCGCCTGCCTCATTCCGGCATCGCAACCCGGCGCGCTCATTGAAGTGCAACTTGAAAGCGGCGCAGCCCTGAAAGCGAGAACCGTGATCCTGGCAACCGGCGCGCGCTGGCGCGAGATGAATGTGCCCGGTGAAAGGGAACTCCGCGCCAAGGGCGTGGCTTACTGTCCGCACTGCGATGGCCCGCTCTTCAAGGGCAAACGCGTGGCGGTCATTGGTGGCGGCAATTCCGGCGTGGAGGCAGCCATTGACCTTGCCGGGGTCGTCTCGCATGTGACCCTGATTGAATTTGCCCCGGAGTTGCGGGCCGACAAGGTGTTGCAAGCCAAAATGGCCTCTCTCCCCAATACGGCGGTCATCAAGTACGCCCAGACGGTTGAAGTGACCGGCACGGACAAGGTTGATGGCCTCGTTTATCAGGATCGTGCTTCGGGCGAGATCCACAGGCTCGACCTGGAAGGTATTTTTGTGCAGATCGGCCTTTCGCCGAATACCGATTTCGTCAAGGAAACGCTCAATGTCACCAAGGTGGGCGAAATTGCGGTCGATACACGCGGGCAGACTTCCGCGCACGGCGTTTTCGCTGCCGGGGACTGCACGACGGTTCCTTACAAGCAGATCATCATTGCAATGGGTGAGGGGGCAAAGGCAAGCCTGTCTGCGTTTGACTATCTGATCAGGACGACGGCCCCGGCGGATTAAGTGATCCGGGGCTGTTGAAGCGATGCCGCCGCTTGCGCTCTACGTGCATTTTCCGTGGTGCGTGCGCAAGTGCCCTTATTGCGATTTCAATTCGCACGCGCCACACGGCGGCGACATCCCATTTGCGGCCTGGGGCGAGGCTGTAGCCGCCGACCTGGAGGCGGCTTTGCCGCAGGTTGCGGGGCGGGGCGTTCATAGCGTTTTCATCGGCGGCGGCACGCCAAGCCTGTTGCCGCCTGCCGTACTGGAAAAACTGCTCGATACCCTGCGTGTGCGGTTGCCGTTCGAGGCGAAGGCTGAAATCACGCTCGAAGCGAATCCGGGAACCGTGGAAATTCCGCGCTTCCGCGACTATTGCGCGGCAGGCGTCACCCGCCTCTCGCTTGGTGTCCAGAGTTTTGATGACGGGCTGCTCGCCCGCATTGGCCGCATCCACGACGGGAGCGAAGCCCGCCGTGCGCTGGAGGTGGCATGTACGCATTTCGGGCAGGTGAATGTTGATCTGATGTATGGGTTGCCTGGGCAGACACCCGGACAGGCGCTGGCCGACCTGGAAATTGCCGTCGGCGGTGGCGTCCGGCATCTTTCCTGCTACCACCTCACCGTGGAACCCAATACCCCGTTTGCGTCCGATTCGCCTGATGACCTGCCCAGTGAGGATGCCGTTGCCGATATGGAGGAGATGATCGAGGCGCGGCTTACCGGGGCAGGTTTCCGCCACTATGAGGTTTCCGCTTTTGCCCATGCCGGATGCGAGTGCCGCCACAATCTCAATTACTGGCATTTCGGTGACTACCTCGGGCTGGGCCCCGGCGCGCACGGCAAACTGACGACATCCGGTGGCGTCGTGCGCGAGATGCGCCACAAACATCCTGTCCGTTACCTGGAAGGTGCGGCGCGGGGCGATTTCATCCAGGAACGGCATATCGTGGGCATGGAAGAGCTGCCGTTCGAATTCATGATGAACGCCTTACGCCTTTCCGAAGGCGTACCCGTTACGCTTTTCACCGAACGCACCGGCCTGCCGCCGGAGGTGATTGCCGGGCCGCTGGAACAGGCACGGTATGCCAACCTGCTCGACCCTGCTCCGGATATCCTGCGTCCCACGGCGCGTGGGCTGCGGTTTTTGAATGAGTTGTTGCAGTTGTTTTTACCGGATCGGTAGCGTCAGGCAGGGCAGAATTTCTTCCCGTGGGCATCAAAATGCAGGAGTGAGAACATTGTGGCACTTTGTTTTCTGCACTGCGCAATAGAATAGAATCCTGCGATATTTTTCGCAGATTATCCGTGGATGGCGTTCCCGTAATGCCGGGCAGGGCGGGACGTTTGCTTCCGTGGTTGATCCAAATGGGAAATGAGAACGTTGTGGCAGTGTATTTTCTGCACCGCACAATGTAATTTTGGCTGTTCATGGAGAATGTTCCCAGCATGGCGTCGTGGAGCGAGGGTGCCCCGAACCCATCCATCGTGGATGTGGTGGTGCTTGTGCGTAGTGGCCAGGAGGCCACCCGGCGTTGCCTTGGTTCGCTCTATGAATCCGCATGTCGCACAACGCGCGAGATCATCGTCATCGACGACGCTTCGTCCGATCCGGAACTGACGGATTGGCTCAATGGCGAAGCTGGGGCAGGGCGCATCATGTTGTTGCGCAACGATAAAGGCTTTACCGCCTCGATCAATGGCGCGCTGGCCATGCATCCGGAGCGTGACGTCGTGTTGCTGGAGAGCGGAGTCAAAGTCGCAAACGACTGGCTCGACCGCTTGTTGGCCTGCGCGGAGATACAGGCCGACATCGGCACGGTGACGCCGTTTTCCAATAACGCCATCCTTTGTGCCTATCCCTTCGCGGGCTGGGAAGGGGGTATGCCCGGTACGCAAGGGCTGGATGCGCTGGATACGCTGGTGGCCCGTGTCAATGCCGGGCAATGGGTGGAATTGCCCGCCGCGGAAAAATATTGCATGTTGATCCGCCGCGCGTGCCTGGACATGGTCGGGTTATTCGATGTCGAGCGTTTCGGGCGCGGCAGCGGAGAGGCGAAGGATTTTTCCCGGCGTGCGGTAGTGATGGGTTGGCGTAATGCGCTGGCCGCCAACGTGTTCGTATATCGGGCTGCCGCCGCGATTCCCGACCCCACCAGGGTGGAAGCGGTAGAGGATGCCGAATTCAAACTGGCGTCTCTTTACCCCGATTACGGCCCGAAAATACAGGATTTCCTCCATCTCGACCCGGCGGCGAGGCATCGTGCGCGGATCGACCGCGCGCGGGCGGCGTTTGGCGGCCCCGAATTTGCCTCGGTCATGGACGAGCAGGCGCAAAAACGTGCCGTACGCGCAGCGTCACAGTCGGACGCACCGCTCGACCCGCCGTTGCCTGTTGTGTTGCATGTCACGCACGACAAAGCCGGTTCCGGGCGTTGGGTGGAGGATTATTGTGCGGCAGACCTCGATTGTCGCAACCTGGTGCTGCGTGGGCGCAGTTCGCGTAATGCCGCCACGGCTGAACTGGCGTTGTTTGACCCACGCCAGGGGCCGTTGCCCTTGATGATCTGGACGCTGGATGAACCGATCCGGAATGTTGCCATTGAACATGCCGAATTTGCCGGAATCGTGAAATGGATTTGCGCGGCCTTCGAGGTGCGCGCCCTGCTGGTTTCGTCCCTGATTGGGTGTTCGCTCGACCTGTTGCGGTCTGATCTGCCGAAAGCCTTCATCGCGCACGACCTTTTCCCGCTTTGCCCGGCGTTGTTCGGCTATTTCAACAAGCCTTGCGATGGCTGTGATGAGCGTACGCTGGAGCGTTGCCTGCACGGGAATCCGCATAACGCTTTCTGGCATCTGACGAATGCTGGCAAGTGGCATGTGGTGCGGGGTGCTTTTGCGTAATGCCTGGCGGCGAACAATGTGCGGGTCGTGGTTCCAGATGAAGAATTACATACGCGCTGGGTGGCGCTCTTTCCGGGGCTGGGTGGGCAGCCGTGGACGTGCATCCCCTATGGGTTGGGCGCGGCCTTTGCGCATGGCTCTTTGAGCCCGGTGCCTGGCACGAACAACGGGGCTGCGGGTGCGGCGCGTTCCCGTTTGAGGGTGCTGATTCCCGGACGCTTGCTGCCGCATACGGGTTTGGGCCTGTGGGGGAAAATTTGCGACGAGTTGCGCGCCTTTGCCAATGTGTTGTTGCTGGATTGCGGCGATTTCGGCCAACCTTTCGCGGATACCGCAGGGATAGAGGTTGTGCGCGAATGCAGTTCCCACGAATGGCCCGAAAAAATAGCGCAATGGCGCCCGGATTGTGCCCTGTTGCTGTCGTCGCAGCCGGAGTGTTTCTGCTACACGCTGGCCGAAATGCAGGCGCTGGCAGTTCCGGTGGTAGCCGTCCAGCATGGTGCCCATTCTGAACGTATCGACAGTGGGCGGAACGGTTTTCTGGTTGAACCGGAAACCGACGCCATACTGGACATCCTGCGTGCGCTCGACCAGGAGCGCAAGCGGCTTGCTACCGTGGTCGACATCCTGCGTTTCAGCCCGGTACGGACGGCCTTCGATATGGTGGACGACTACCGGCGGCTTCTGCCGGAAGTGTGCAAGGCGGGGATCGAAATCGAAGCCAGGAGCGGCAGGGAGATGGAAACCCTGCTCGCCATCCTGGGTAAGCGCATGAGGGTGCAGGAAGAAATGCTGCGCATGAAAGACCTCCTGCAAGCACGTAACGAAGAGGCCCGTTTCCGTTTGATCAACCAGCGCCGCCTGGAATCCATGGTGGGGACGCTGGCGGCGCAACATGCGGCCATATTGCGTTCGCCCTCATGGAAGGCCAGCGCTCCGGTGCGTTACCTCGAACGGCTGTGGGAACGGTTACGTAGCAGGTTTTCGCCGCCGGAGAAGCCGCAGGTGGTACGCAACACACGTGTAGAGCGTCGCAATGCACCACGGTCGGAGCGTCCGGCGCCGCTTCTGTTGCGTTCCCGTGCCTCGGCTCGCTACTGGTTGTGCGAGGTTATCGGCGTACCGGATGCTTCCGTCATCATCGTAGGAGGCGGGCCGAATCAGTCGCAACGGGCGTTGCAAAATTTCATCGCGCTGGCCGATGCCGTTACGCGCGGCAGTACGCGAGCGTGCTTTGTCTGGTGTGGCCGGTTGGATAACCTGCGTTCCGATGACGGATTTGCCCTGAAATTGCTGCGCGAAGTGGGAGATCTTTTCGTACTCGATGCGCAACTGGAAGCGGAGGTATTTGCCGGAGCCGATGTGCTTCTACTGCCTGCGGAAACCGGGGGGCAGGTTGGCTGCAAGGGAACGAAAACCGACATCGCGCATGTCGAATTGCCGCTCGACCCGCCTGATACCGCCGCAGGCGTCATTATGGCGACCACGGTAACGCAACTGTTGCATTTTTGTGACAGCACAACGGATGTTTTGTAGACTAAAGCATTGGACAGATTCGGATTCCCGATATACAAAACATCATGCCTGGAACGCTTATTACCGTCACAGCGCCCTCCGGGGCAGGAAAAACCACGCTGGTGCGTGAGTTGCTGCGCCACGACTCCAACCTGCGCCTATCGGTTTCCTACACCACCCGCGCCCCGCGCGAGGGAGAGGAAAACGGGCGCGAATATCATTTCATCGAAACCGCGCGTTTCCTTGAAATGCGCGATAACAGTGGATTTGTCGAGTGGGCCGAAGTACATGGCAATTACTACGGCACTTCCCGCGCCTGGCTCACCAAGCAACTCGGGGAAGGGCGCGACACCGTGCTGGAAATCGACTGGCAGGGCGCAGGCCAGGTGCGCGAGGCGTTTCCCGAATCGGTGAGCGTTTTCGTGCTGCCGCCATCATTGAGCGAACTTGAAAACCGCCTTCGTGGCCGGGGAACCGATAGCGAGGAAACCGTTGCCTTGCGTTTGCAGGCCGCACTTGGCGAAATGGGGCATGTGCAGGAATTTGCCTACGTTATAATCAACAACCGTTTGTCGGACGCTGTTGCCGAATTGGCTGTGATCGTGCAGGCGGCGCGGTTGCGGTACTCCAACCAGCACAAACGTCACCCGCAGTATTTTTCGTTTCTTGAACAGGATTGCTGAAAATGGCCCGTGTTACTGTCGAAGCCTGTCTGAAAAAAATTCCGAACCGTTTCATGTTGACCCTGGCAGCGGCTTATCGCGCCCGTCAGTTGACGATAGGCGGCACGCCGCAGATCGAGATTGACCCCGGCAGCAACGATAAACCCACAATCATCGCGCTCAAGGAAATCGAGGTAGGCAAGGTCGGCCTGGAAATGCTCAATCGCGGCCAAGCTTAGGAACTTGTCGAGAGGTGTTGTGGAACCTGCCCATGCGCACACCCTGCAAACCGACGACATCGTGACGGACGATGCCGAGGTTGATTGTTCCGTACAGGTTCCGCTCGATCCCGCAGACCCGCTTTTCGCGATTCTGAAAGAAAAGATAACCGCCTACCTCAAGGACGAGGACGTTTCCCGCATCGAGGCTGCTTACCGTTTTGCCGCCGAGGCTCACAGCGGCCAGATGCGCAAGAGTGGCGAGCTCTACATCGTCCATCCTCTTGCAGTAGCTTCCGTTATCGCCGACTGGCATCTCGATGCCCAGGCCGTGTGCGCGGCGCTGCTGCATGATGTCGTCGAAGACGCCTTCATCTCCAAGGCCGAAATTGCCGAGCGGTTTGGGCAGGCCGCCGCCGAACTTGTCGATAGCCTTTCCAAGCTGGACAAACTCAAGTTCCGTTCCCGTGAAGAAGCGCAGGCGGCCAATTTCTACAAGATGCTGCTTGCCATGAGCAGTGACCTGCGGGTGATCCTCATCAAGCTCGCAGACCGGCTTCACAACATGCGCACCCTGTTCGTCATGCGCCCCGACAAGCGCCGCCGCATTGCCGGTGAAACGCTGGAAATTTACGCGCCGATTGCCCGTCGCCTGGGTCTGGATGGCATCTTTCAGGAACTGGAAGATTTATCCTTCGTGAACAAACACCCCTGGCGGCATCGCGTGCTCGCCCGCGCCGTCACTGCCGAGCGCAACAACCGCCGCCGCCTGCTCGCCCAACTCCAGGCAGGAATCGAAGAGCGTTTGCCGCAATGGGAAGTCGAAGCGGAAGTGCAGGGGCGTGAAAAACGCCTCTACAGCATCTATTCCAAAATGAGGGAAAGGATCGCCGAGGCGCGCCGCGACCACATTCATCTTAGGCCGATAGGCGAAAAGCGCCGGGCCTTTTCCCATGTCTACGACATTCACGGCTTTCGCCTCATCGTTCCCAACGTATCATCCTGTTACCTCAGCCTCGGCGCGCTGCACTCGATCTACCAGCCGTATCCTGGTCGTTTCAAGGATTACATCGCCATGCCGCGCGAGAACGGCTACCGTAGCCTGCACACGACCCTGATCGGGCCGGGCGGGGTGCTTGCCGAAGTGCAGATACGCACCCGCGAGATGCACCGCATTGCCGAAACCGGCGTTGCCGCGCACTGGCTCTATAAGGACTACGACAAGAGCATCAACGAATTGCAGAAACAGACCCATGCCTGGCTGCAATCGCTACTCGATTTACAAATGAACTCAGGCGGGGCGAGCGAATTTCTCGAACAGGTCAAGGTCAACCTTTTTCCCGGCGAAATCTTTGTGATTTCACCCAAGGGCCGCATTTTCAGCCTGCCGAATGGTTCTACTCCGGTCGATTTTGCCTACGCCGTGCACACCGATGTTGGGCATCGCTGCGTCGGTTGCCGCATCAATTCCGACTACAAACCGCTCAACACCGAATTACAAAGCGGCGATCAGGTGGAAGTCATCACCTCGGCCTATCCAAGCCCGAACCCGGCCTGGCTCAACTATGTGCGCACCGGGCGTGCCAGGGCAAGAATCCGGCACTTTCTCAA
>Ga0123354_10019854_pt1 | contig 10555 bp, 6 predicted proteins | sample TergutLab28metaG_2_FD_97872 | JGI IMG/M metagenome (GOLD analysis project Ga0123354, IMG submission 97872) | Labiotermes labralis P4 segment gut microbial communities from Petit-Saut dam, French Guiana - Lab288 P4 | ecosystem: Host-associated > Arthropoda: Insects > Digestive system > Gut ...
ATAATCATTACTGATTTCAAAATTAGTCTACAACCTATTAAAAAATTCCGGAAATGTGAAGATTTGGATGTTTCTAACAATAAAATGTACTCGTTCTTTTTAGTTGTGAAATGTAGTTTCTTAAATTCATAGAAGAACATAAATTACGTATAAATGGGTTCCAAGAAGAATAGAGGGGAATAGACAGTCCCAAACGGTGTGTAAGAATTGAGCAACATAGGATATTCAGTAAAGAGACCTATGATACATTCAGATCGCCCCTTATTGCTACGACAATGTAACATTTTTTTTTACGTTTTGCTGACCGTGCATCTCAGTATATTTATCTCAGTATTTAACCAACTTGATGCACAAAATTTGTTTCACAATAAGTTTTATTTCATGTCTCTACATGTTTCGAGCATATGTGCTCATAATCAGGCATGAAATAAAACTTATTGTGAAACAAATTTTGTGCATCAAGTTGGTTAAATACTGAGATAAATGTAACATATGTTGCTATAATGGACTGGAAAACAGATCAAAGCAGGGATAATATTTTTTCATAATTTTTATGAGAAATTTTTCCACAGTGTGGAGCATTTAGAAGAATACGTTAAGCGAAAACTGAAAATCGTCATTTTACTAAGAAAAATTTAGAAACGAGAAAAGCATAGGAAAACTAAAATACAATGTTATATTTTTCACAAAAAGTGGTCATCTAAAATAAGCAAATTACAAAAATGTGGATAAAATTAGCGGTAAAATAATAATCCACGATAAAATTAAAATATGCACTAGAGAGCTTAGGGAAATTGTGAAACCTCAGCAAAAAGAGAAGACACATTACATAAAAGAAATTATTTTCAGTAACGACATATAATTCTCTGTGCCGGAAATCAGTGTAATACAGGGAAAGGAATTCAGTATATTTGTCCGAAATACAGTAACATATAAAGTTTACACCCTAAAGTTAACATGGCCTTATCTTGCACATAATTCAGTATCAAAACCGTATTGACTATGCTCACACATTTCCCACAATCTCTAAACATCACATATATCTGCTTCTATTCGAAGACATCTTCCATCTGACTGAAATATCACGCTTTTAATCAGTGACATATTAATATTATGATTAACGGAATTTAGACACGGCAAAGAGGACACTGGGAGAGTTGGTGCACATGAGCAGATTCTTCCGCCAACTTTCACTTCATTTGAATTATTTTCTGGAACTTTACAAGGAAATATATAATACCTGATCCGAGTACTTGTACGGCTTCTGTGTGAATTACATGTTCTTAAGAACAACACTAAAATATTCACGGCGCCTTTCAGAAAGTGTATCAACTAACGGTACATGATGATTAAATTGCTTCTAGCCACAACATAGCGTTGTCGGCCTCTTCCACTCCGTTTTGTTTCATTGTATAAATAATAGATATTTTCTTAATCGGTTCTTATTAAGATAAAAGGTCCCTGTTTCTGTTTTTTATTTTGCACGTAATAATTCTTATGTTAAAAATACATTCCTTAATCAATTTGTCTTAATTACTTCCGCGTACTGTTACTTTTATCTCGTATTTACAATTTCCATTTCGTTTCTTTTCGCACATTGCCCTTTCATATTTTCGGTTTATTCTGTCGCACTTCTATTTCTTTTAATGCTTTTCTCCGCATGTTATTTTCTTTGTTGTGTATTTCACATTTCCTGTTTATATTTCACTTTTCCCCGTTCAATTTTCCACTATATTATATTAATTTTGTTTATACTGCATTCTTTCTTTCTTGGTCGCTTTCATTTAAGCCGTTTAGTCTCCAATTACCTTTTTGTTACCACTTTTTCCCTCACTTAATCTATCAATCATTCCACCCAACACATCCATTCGCCATCCATCATTCATTTAGTCACTCAGCCAGAAATTAATTAATCATAAATGGCCCCACATTTTTCTTAAAATCCTTACGTCGATATTTTTAATTTTCGGATCTTTCTTTAGCCCATCATGCCTTTTCTGGTAGGACTGTAGAATGCGAATGCTGACTCAACCGAACTAAAATCGAAAGGGTGATACCGTAAATCCAACTATATTAAATAACATAACCCCTGTACCCACACCACCCATCCTACACAACACATGCAAGATCTCGTACCTACTTCACCTCTTACCTCCCCACCGTATACAACCCACATAAATCGAGTATAGCTGCTTACTAAGTTTTTTTCATTTCTCAACCTGAAGATGGCCAAAGTATAGTGCCGACACATGTAGTTGTTCTTCATGTAATAAATTATATACATATCTTTACTATTATATAGTTTTGTTAGACAAGTACCATACACTCCAATCTAGCTTAATTACAAACACAACAGAGATGAAGAATCTTAGGATGACGAAACTTATGGGTGACTCCAAGTTTGTCCTGTAGTTCTAGACCCAAAATAACGAACTTTTCCATGCACAGCGCCAATTTCCGAAACACGTAAATCTTACAGTGCCCATTATTCCTTGAAACGGCTGGTCACACAGATAAAAATGCTGATGATCGAAATACTTGCTTCCCCTTATTAGCAGGCGTTGTTCAGTAAATGATATTTAAAATCTTGGCAAGAAATAGATGTATATAAATACAAAATCCCTATATTTTCATTGTAAATACTTGATATTGTGTTCTTTTGGATTATAGCTTCGTGTGGTGCTGACAATTGGACACTTCGAAAGGTAGATCAGAAGTCTCTTGATAATTCCGAAATGTGGTGCTGGAGAAGGATGGCGAAGATTAGTTGGACCGATCGTGTGAAAAAGGAAGAAATATTAAACAAAAAGAAAAAGAAAAGAAATATCATACCTACAATAAAATGAAAGTAGGTTAACTGCCCTCTAAAGCACGCAACTGAAGGAAAGACGAAAGGGACGGAACGACGAGAAGTAGACGTGAGATGCTACTGGAGAAGATACCGGGAGTTCAAAAGAAAGAGCACTAGATGGCACTCTGTAGAGAAATAATTTTGAAAGAGTCTCTTGACCTGTCGTAAGGCAAATTGTGCTATGATGTTGATGATTATGATGATGATATCACAGCAGTTTATCTAATAACTGCAGAGCTACTCGCTCCTGTAATCCATTGCAATAACAGCTTTCTTTGTTTGAGCAGCAAGCTCTCCAGTAAGTGCAAACACACAGAAATGCTGCCTGCAGTGACTAAATATGTATGCACCCACGCACGCACCCCCCTCCACACACACAAACACACCAGCCTGAGTGAACCTTGTATTGTTACTAATAAATAAATTATACTTTGGTATCTGAGGGCATTAAATCATAGTATTTTTAAAGTATACTTCCTTAAATTCAGATTTTAGTCTCAGTTATACTAACTGATATCGTTCAGTTTCTAAAAAGTTAAAAATTAAATTTATGCGCAGTAGTGTGTTAAAGGGTACAAACTTCTTTTTCCCTTTACTTGTTCTTTATATATGAATTATTTTATTTCACGGGATTTTGGTACAGAATTGTAGTTTCCGAAAATGTGAAAACAGTATCAGGGATGCAGTTTCAAATTGGGGAACAGACTGCCTACTATATTGATCAGAGTCTTTGCCGTGGGTGGGAGCAGGGTGCAAAATTAAAATTTCAATGACAGCCTCGGTGCACTGTACGGACCTTTAATTCCTCACATCCCGCCACCCACGGTGCGCCATAAGTTCGTGAATGCGTGCAATGACACTGCAAATATAAGATAATTCTTCCTGGGCTGTTATTTTAAATTAAAGCCCGGCTTCTTTCGACTCTTAATTAAACTGATCGAAAATAAATAGTTTTTGAGGGTCCCGAAAATTGCAGGATTTTGGGGCTGTTGTGAGCAAGACGATGGACTGGTGTGCCCCTTGCAGCCAGCTGTTTGCAAGTACGAAATGGAGACTACATTGCACCACTCTGATATTGACACGAAGCCCGTTAACCTTCTGAAAATTTGGTAAAATGAGTTTTTCTAAAAAAGAAAAGTGCTAAGTGCGAGGTCTGAGACTCTCGAGGCGGCGTTATTAAAGAAACAAATGCTCTTGGTTGCTATGTCCTGTCGCTGGATAAATAGTTCCAGATATTTCGGAAGAATCGCATTTCCTTCATCTTCATGACAAATCAGTTCTTGAACTGTTTCACGGCAATTATTTGCCAACTGACTCTGCGTGATATTCCAGAAGCCTTATTTCTTCTTAACAAATATCCAGGCTTCCTGTCGCCCTAAATGGACTGCTGGATATAATCTAAATTTTCTTCGCAAAAATGTGTAGCGCGCAGGAAAACTTTGGGCTGTGAAATCCTACAGACGTTTTATCGCCTGTATATCAGAAAAAAATGTGTTTTCAAAAATTTCAGTAAAGGTTTGGGCAAACAGAACCAACTTCTATTTATGACATAACTAGATGTTTCCAACTGTCTCACGCTATCCTCAGGTTCACAATTGATCTTTAAATCGGGAAGAAACCAACAAACTTTAGGTCCACAAACCTCAACTAAAATTATTAAAAATTGTTAATTTCGTTAGCAGAAACAATACGTTTGAATAGAAGTTCTACCACAGCTGTTACAAATAATGCACAAATAGTACATATTACCATAATGATTACGTATATGTATATAATATTTGTAACAGTAATGGCGGAACCCTCCATCCACATACACACACGTTGTTCATGTTGAAGACTTGAACATTTTTCAATTATTTTAATAATTTCGACTGATTTTTATGGGCTTACATAATGTATAAGTATTGTGAGTCTGAAGATGATCTGGGATAGGTAGAGACATATAGTTCTGTATTATGAAAAGAATTTATTTATCTTTGGACAGACGTTCACCTAATTTTTGTAGTCTTGAACATTCAAGAGGATGACATTCGTTAAAATAAAGATTTCTGACATTCTGTGACACAAGCAGTTCCACACAATGTCACAGTCTCCTGTCATCACTCCAGCAGTGAAACTCCATGAGTGCCAACAATCGTCCCCAAGTTTCCTGCTGAAATGTAATGGTCTTATGGAAAATTGTTCGACATGCATTAGTTGCATTCACTATGCCTACGTGTTAGTGGTTATGTCTGAATTGCTGTAACAAGTCGTACAATTTAGCTTTCAAATCCCAACAGTTACTTGACGTAGTAACTAAGGTTTGAAAAAAAGTTTTTCTGTCCACAAAAATTATCTGTGTGTTTTGTGTGGTTCTCGAAACAAACAGCTGTTTCTCCCCTCTTTCGCATCAACTCATTCGTTCTTCTAACGAAGAAAGATTAGTTTCCTGCGTGGTTCGAACTGAATCATTCAATTTAATTCAGTTGAATCTTACTCTTTAAAGAATTACTTAGATTCTTATAGCGCAGAAAGTCAGAGAGTTGTATATTCCAGTCTAACGTGTTATGACGTCATGCAGATCGTTATATAGGTAACTACATACACGGCGTCAAATCGCAGGAAGCTGAACTCTTAGTAATTGTTATTACTGTCAAAAATTCAGAACTTGCAAATCAGTAGAGATTGTAGGTGGACCTAGTGTTCTCCAGGGTTTTTTAAATCGGCTGTGTTTTGGGCGCCCTGCAATGTCTTCATTGGCTAGTCGCTCTCTCTCGCTCTTGTTGGGTCATTTAGAGGCCACTAACAATTGGAACAGTACAACAGTGCACCATTCATAACAGACAATCGGAAACCCGCAATAGAATCACCCGTTGCACCCAGAATATCCTAACGTAACCCTCATGACCAGCAGCCAAACACACCACTATGTAAACAAATGCGAACTGAAGTTTTGTCTACATAGGATTAAGTTGAGAGAACAAACGCGTAGAAGATTTTCACAGTAAACCTTTCACTATTTAAAACCACTACATATTTTTACGATTTAAAAACACTTCCGGTAGCGGAACTGTATTAAGCGTACTCAGTAAAACACTGCAATCTTGATGGAACGTTCACTTTGTGTTTTTAAACAAATATATCTCACTTATTCAGTCTAACACAACACGGGTTCATCTTAATTCAAATTGTTGCACTTACATGTAGAACACATGTAATTTTTCTTCCTTTGTAACAGTGTTGTAGTGACATGCCTGGGGATGCCCCAAGTACAGGTCGAAACATGTAGCACGAATATAAAGGGAACAATTTGAATTAAAATAAACATGTGTTTTGCTAGACTGAATAAATATAGTTTAAAAATTGTAAATTTAGTAGAACCTCCACCAGGTCACTCATTTACTTCTTATTTCCTTGGATAAATGATTACTTCTCGCCTTTGTACGTATATATAAATTATGTTGCGAAAGACTGACTTCTTGTTTGGTAACATTTAATGTGTATCTAATGTCTTAACACAACCACCCATGTGATTCTGAATCAGATGTACACTTTGATTCAATGAAAAAATATCATGATATCGGAATATAACAGTAATTAGTTCTTCGAATTTTACGCAAAGGGAATATCACTAATTTTTCGCTTATATGTAGGAGAAAGGAGGACAAAATGTTTTGAAATTAAGGTCATCAAACATCCCCTGAATAAAGATGCGTTTTTTATTTCATCGTAACCCTACATTGTTTTCTTTACTGTCTTATGATTTTTCATTAATCTGCATTTCTAACACCACCTCTTTCCCCTCTGCCCTCCTGCACTCCCACCAAGTTTCAATGAATTATGCTGGCTATCAAATGAAGAATCGAATGGGCGGGGCATATTGTGCGTAGGCTGGAAGGTATGATGCGAGCAGGGCTCAGACAGGACAGCTCGCGGGCAGGAGACTACATGAAAGACCTAGGCATAAATGGTAGGAACATAGTAATATAAATCTTCAAGACGTATAGTGGAACAACTTGGGCTGATCTAGTTCAGGATATTGAAAAGAGACGGACTTCCATAAACTCCGTAAAAAAAACTTTGGGGTTTTTAGAAGGCAGGGAATTTCTTCAGTAAGTGAAAAACTATAATTTTCTTAGAAGCATTGCACTACATGGAGTTCCTTACTTATTTTCACTGAGCATTTACTGATTATTGCTAATTAAATCTCCGTTTTTAATATAAATTCTCTGCATAAAGTAAATTTCCGGTAAAAAAGAGAAATTACTTAGTTTTTTAAAAGCCTAGCGCTTCTTATGTGTACCACTTGGTTTAACATTCGATAATTCTACCTACATGCTGCCCACCGACTGCATTTGTGTTCTGAATGTGTCTCAGACCAAACAGCGAATATTTCCCCACATAGCATTAAGTGATTAATTTTTAGGCCCATTCGAAAATTTGTAAAAAGCCACTATTAGTTTCGTCATGTCCGTCAGTCCGCATGGCAAAACTCGGCTCCCATTGGTGGGATTTTCATTAAAATTTATATTTGATTAGTTTTCGAAAATCTATCGATAAAATGCAAGTTTCATTAGAATATCACAAGAACAACGGGTGCTTTACATGAGGACCAATATACGTTTTTCATTGTATCTCTCTCAGTTCTTAGAATGGCAGAAGTTTCAAAGTTGTAGAGAAAATCAACACACACGTTGTATTTTCATAAACTCTTAAAAATCTGCACCCTTTATGAGACAATGTGGAAAAATAATTTACAGCCGGACAGATCACAGATGACAATATGGCGTACGCACATCTCATGCTGGATAAATAAGGCTACCAACAGAAACTCAGAAAATGTAACCCTTACTGCTTTTCCACTGTAACATTGGTTTCACGAACGTGCCTGTCTTGTTAGAAGAGACATGGGCAGTGTTTACTGCGCGGCACGAACTGGGCCTTTAAATGCAACAATAGTTTTCGTCGTTAAAGTGCTTATGTAGACAACACTGTTTGCAGTTTTGACTTGATAAACCAAATAAAACACATTATTACAACTGATAACCAAAAAGTTGCAACTGTTATGATTTGTTTACTTCTAGTCAGGTCTACATGTTTCGGGCGATGTTTTCGTCCATCATAAGGAGCATATCACTGTGACTACAGCTTCTGGTATTGCCCACCGATGTTGCTGCTGGCTGGGGTTGCGTGTATGCAACACCAGCCAGCAGCAACATCAGTTGACAATACCAGAAGCTGTAGTTACAGTGATATGCTCCTGATTATGGGCGAAAACATCGCCCGAAACATGCAGAGCTGACTAGAAGTAAACAAATCATAACATGAAATAATGTGGAATGTCAGCTTGATGCAAATATGTAATTTTATTGATATATTCTTAGCTCGACCTGTTTCAGGTAAGTACGCCCATCATCAGGAGTACTAGATGTTGAGTTGCGACATATGGTTTCCTGCACCGAGTTTTTGGATTGGTGGTTGTCTTGACAGACGCTGCGTAGGTCGTGTGTGCAGTCCGGATGGTGCCGTGATGGGCGTACGTACCTGAAACAGGTCGAGCTAAGAATACGAGTATATCAATAAAATTACATATTTGCATCAAGTTGGCATTCCACATTATTTCATGAAGAAGATACACCCTCAAATCATAACTGTAGCGTCTTTTTGGTTATCAATTGTAATTATAATAGCGATGCACGTAAACACGAACATTGAATTCAAACACTTTTACCCAAGAATAAATACGAAACAAACAAATAAATCTGTATTATCACAAAAGATTTGTAAGGGCTATTATGTGTTGTACAGCGACGCACAAAGCTTCTTGAGCACATACCCCTTCGTTAAAACACGAGTGGCCTCGGATGCAGATTTCAAACCACAGGCATAACACACAGCGACGAAACGAAATCTGCAACAGACAGAGCCGTATGAAATACAGCCGCGTGGGACTCAAAAGGACCAGCCATTTTATTCCGCTGTCCAAAACAGCAGAGCAGCTCCTACTATGAAATCCAGACACCTATAATACCACAACCAAATCGAAATCTCTCATTTTTTTTGTCCTATAAGATTTCTTAGGGAGCCCTCTTTCTATCATTACTCCTCTTTCTCATTACTTTACTGAGCTTCTGAATTCTTTCCATCTTTCTTTCATTAAACTTGCGGAGGTTCATTAACGAGGATTAAGGTCCCATTTGAAGACAGTCTTCCTCAGACCCTGTCTGACGCTGCTGTGCTTTCAAGCAAGTTCTTTTTAGTTTGGAAAAAAAGGACGGTTGGGGCAGGACCTCTATTATATTGAAAAATACGACATACAAACTTTTGATATATGCACACAGCTTCAGCAAAAGGGGAGGGGGTGAACCTCATGCTTATTTGCTAGGTGGTAGAGGAACTGCATGACAAACTAATACTTAGTAATGAATATTTAGCCCTAAAAATTATTTACGATTAATTTTGAGCATGTCAAGTACATCTAGCGTCCTTGTAACAAAGTTGGCCTGACCACCACATGAAGTCATGCGATAGACACCTACTGGCCGTGCCATTCACTTTAGTCTCTCACCTCCATTTATTCACTATTTCTAACGTAATTGAATGCACGAGGGATCAGAGGGTGAACAACGTAAGCGCTTTCGGGTTTCCGCACTGCGAATGAACCCATTAACTCAAATACAGGCCGTTGATTCTTGATACTTTGTTTATGGGCTCTTTTTTAGGGGTACTGTTTCTATTTGGACACACAAGTGTGTATCGTTAACACATATTCTCCCAGACGTCAGTATCATGGGGAATTCTAGCACAGATATTACCTTACAGTTTACATGAGTGTTATTCAACATTTTTATCAGAACACAAGAAAATATTTTCGTACAGAAAATGTTTCACTTTCTGCAGTTTCATGTGTGGTCCTGTTAACAAAGAGGAAAATAAATTACAATTGAATTGACTATAAAAATTATATTCGAAATTTATGTGTGACTGAGAATTAATTTATTCCTTATATATCTTATTTTGATACAACTCTGTAGTTTAAAACAAAGTTCAATTTGAATTTAAATTTGAAATTTATATGTGACGAAGAATTAATTTATTCCTAATATGCTTTACTGTGATACTGCCTTACGGTTTACATATGAGTATATGGCAGGGTAAACGCCGTGTTTTGTAGGCTACTGAGCACCTGATATTTAAAGATTAACATAGAAAACCTTCATCATAATGTACTTGTAATTTTATATGACTTTTTATTTCATAAATACCAGAAAACATTTGGTACGTGGCATCCCGTTGTGCTAAAACAAAGCAGTAAACTAAATCCGTCAAACACAACTTTTTATTAACAAATGAAATTTCGACTTTAGATGTATCCATGTTACAGGATGTTTATTAGTATAAAAATTTGTTCGAAATTATATAAATAATATTGTTTAATCAAAAAATAAAATTCGCCTGATGACGTTATGTATATATTCTGCAATTGATTACACGGATAATACGCTTCAGATTGCCCTTGTATCAATTCTGTTACATATAAAATAAACTTCAAACTTACAGACAATACCAATAAATGTCGTTACATTAAAAATAAAGTAAGAAGTTCAAATAATTACATGTGGTATTTTTATCGTTCCATCGTGCATTCTGTGGATTATTTAATCACACACACACACACACATGCATATATATATATATATATATATATATATATATATATACAGG
>Ga0123354_10019858_pt1 | contig 10555 bp, 3 predicted proteins | sample TergutLab28metaG_2_FD_97872 | JGI IMG/M metagenome (GOLD analysis project Ga0123354, IMG submission 97872) | Labiotermes labralis P4 segment gut microbial communities from Petit-Saut dam, French Guiana - Lab288 P4 | ecosystem: Host-associated > Arthropoda: Insects > Digestive system > Gut ...
ATTAGATAATGCGGTACATTGTCCTAGATGGTTTCTATCCATGGGTTCGTGGAGGCTGCATAGCGTGCAGTAGGGGTCAGGGCGGATTCCAATGCGGTGGAGATGCGCACACAAGCAGGAAAAGTAGTAGAATGTATTTTTGCTATTTTAAACACCTTACAAATAAAGATACATTGGTGCCATCAAACGTCATTTATCAAAATTTGTAAAGGTAAACAATTTTGCAAGGGTATTGCCGTCTTAACACAACTATATTGTCAGATACATATAAATATGTCAACTACATGTTTCGGCCCTTATGGCCATCGTCAGGTTGGATACAGTATCAGATGAAAAAACTAAGTAATACAATACGGTACAGTACAAACAGTAGTGTGGTGTGAGTGGGGGACGAGATCTCGTTTACAAAGATATGAAGGGCGTGTGTGCTGAAGGTGTTGATTTGGTAGATCTATACGATGTCATATTTTATCTGTGACGTAATGTACGTCGTTTATGCTGTAGGTGTTATTGGGGTTGGGGGTGAACCCGGCTGGTATGCGGCGTTGTATCTGCTGTTAGCAGTAGACCAAAATTTGTAGTTTAAATATTGTAACACAACAGAAATTAAAACTAGCTTCGTCAAAAAATTAAAAAGGTCAATGTGACAGTGAAGCTGTAATTATGAACCGTTAGGGTTCGCAGTTTGAATGGCCTATCAGACACTTTATACGGAGATTTGTCATAAAGGATATGGATTTCCAAGTAACGTGTTTATGTGGATTTAGCACATGAAGCAGGCAGGAAGAGAGAACAAAACAGGCGCGGTACTGCATTTCTTAAACAGGGCGCTCATCAGCTAGAGCTGCAATAATTATTATCTCGTATAGTGACAATTCCTGTAAATGTACGAGCGTCATGTAACAGCTTTCATCGCATCAAATAATAATTTCAACATTGCGGCTAATTGCTGTGTTCTTTTCTTCAGCACTCACAACTAAAATTCCGCTGCGCACCACGTTAACTTGTTCCCGCTGTAATGGGCCCAACCGTGCATCTCTCTCTCTCTCCCTCTGACATCATTCTACCCACTCCAATCAATCAATTAGCTCCCGTTGCCTGTAGCTGTGAATGAAAGGTGATAGACAGGTTATATTGTTTCCTTAACCAGCACTACAAGAACAAGGACTCCCCGAGATGTCTACAGATTCTTCATGGCCCACTGCTGGTAAAGCCGTCAACCACTTTATAGCTAGCGAATTCCGTATATTGCTTGCCGACTGGTTGAATATCCTAGCAGGATTTCCTACTAACTAAAGAGATTTTGAGATTTAAGGTTCTTAGAACGGAACTAATGACGACGGAATTCTTATGAGATGCACCACCGTGTTGATACATAGATAAAGAGTTACCGACGGTTCAGAGAAGAATATTGCTTCCTTCTTCAAGGTCCAAGCACCCCAAAGTGACTCTCTTCTTAGCTTCCATGGAAGATGGATGCACCACGCTCCTCTGGCTCGTCTGTTTATATTTACCAATCAATACGGTGTAAATTACAGAACACTTTATTCAGAATTGTTAGTAGATAAAACGTTATCATGCGGCATGATATCAAGCTGGCGCGTTATACAGAACCATCTTGCTTCTAACTCTTGATAGCAGTAAATAGTTCGAAGTAAGTTTCAAATTCACACTGTTAAAATTCTGTACTTGCTTTTCTGTACCTACAGCAAGTATTTTCTTTCACAGAAGACATTACGTCTACAACAGAAATGTTACTGAATTGCAGAAATTCTTATCCATTGGCTTCCTTATATCTTGTGATTCTCTTTCTAATTTCCCAACTTCACGAAATTTGCCTTTGATATGATCACAGTATTCGCTTATATCCGATCAAAACTCGCAACACTAATATTATCCGGAGACAGTTCACAACAGCTGAAAATGTATACGCTAGAAACAGTGACTTCCTCATATGGGAAGGAAATTAAACATTATTTGGCCTTTCTTGTAGTTGGAGGATGAAAAATGACATTTTAGAGGATAGACTGAGGAAGGTTAGAATTGTCGAAAGTACCCGCACATGCGCATGCGCTATAAATTTAAGGTAAAGAAGAGATGTTGAAAGTCTGTCACATTAAATAAGTTTGATATTCTCAATTTATTTAAATAAAATGCTCAAATTGGAATTATTTTACTTATTTCACAAGGGTCTTTAAACCGTTCGCCTTTTAATTATTTTCTCGACCAAAATTCTACATAAAATTCTTTTATAAAAGAAAAGGTGCAATTGAATGAGAAAGAATCGATGGAGTTGTATGTGAACTAATATTCTGCAACTCAAAAACAGCTATTTTGTGCTCTTGAACTTTAATAAATTATAGTTTTTTTTTTTGTGAATGTCAGGATGTAAAAGTCTTTAATAAAATGGTTTTGAAAAGCTTCATTTGAAAAATGATAATTTCAAGGAGTCAGTTGAACTAGAGTTAGTTTACTTATTCCTTAACGTGAAAATCTGCGCAAGTGTTACTATTATTTGCAAAAATTCGTTATAGTAATTCTGTGTTGTTAAAAACGGCTCAGATCAGAGCAAGCAATTAGGAATCATATGAAATGAAAAATACACTTTTTAAAGTAACTCTATGTATCCGAGCGGACCTTATCCATTAGGTTACGGTTGGGTCGCAACAAATCAGCAGGTTATAAAAAGATTTTATATTTCCTACTCAACTTCATTTGTCCCATGTCCGGAATACCAAATATGATTAGTTCTTTTTTTCGAATGCACTCAATAATTTATCAGCAGTCAAAATCCAGCACCTATAAATATTCACAATCACAACCAACTCACCTGTAAATAGATTGTTTATACGAGAACTAGTTTTGACCCTAAATTCGGGTCATCTTCAGGCCATGACACAAGTACCTGAAACATATATAGAAATTTAAAGCTTAAGTTGGAGATGTCTCAGTTTTACATCAAAGAACAAATAAAAAATGTATGCAAAATTTATAAGTAAAATCAATTGCAAAAAAGCCTAAGGATATTTTGAAAAAAAACTTAATAATTATTCTATTTAAAAACTTTTAAAAAACTGATTACAAAATTTCCGTTGGACGAAGACGTTTTATCTTTTCGTCAGCTGTGACGTTATCTATCAATTTATTAAGTAGTCGAATGATGTGCGCCACCTGTATTTTATGTTAATTCCCGTTGTGTTGTCTTTTAATATGTAGGGTGCAATTATCATTTGTGATTATTATGTTTATTAGACCGTGCATCATTGTGATAGTTGAAGAATAAAAGACCAACTTGATGTCACTTGTTATTTTATTTCACTTCTTATGTGCTCAACATGTTTCGGACATTAATATATCCATCATCAGGCTGAAGCCTGCAACACTGATACCACCCCAACCCAACCACACAGAATCTCCAACACACATCGAACCAAGAACAAAACGGCCAATGGGGTAATTCAACAGAATAGTCGCAAGCTCCTGATGATGGATATATTAATGTCCGAAACATGTTGAGCACATAAGAAGCGAAATAAAATAGCATGTGACATCAAGTTGGTCTTTTATTCTTCAACTATCATTTGTGATGTTTTTATGTGTTGGAGATAAAGTCTCCTCGTAGATTTTTGTATAAGTTAGCGTCGATCTAGTAGTAATAGATCAGATTCCTGAAATTTGATCTATACGTAACATCTAAATAACACTGGAAACGGCGACATTTAAAGAGGATATTAAATATGCAATATATTCAAATATTTACTGTTAAGACAATTATTATATCTTACGATATTAATGTAGATATCTGTTTATGTACGTTGTATTGTGGGACGTAATTTGGTTTATCGGAGTTGTTTGATGAACCGGTGCGTGTTCTGCTGTTAGTTGTTTACTTTTGACTACCGCAACATCTCCACTACATACCTTTACCACAGATGATACTTGCATCCTACATTGCAGGACAATACATCGGGACTTAACATGAAATACCGGTGGTGAGCAGCATACGGGTATATAAAAACTAAGCACGAAGCTCAACTGTTAGCGAAACAATACATCACCTTTGCCCCATGGAAATTTTATAATGTTTTGAAAATAATTTTTAAATAAAATAATAATTAACTTTTCTGAATATCCTTTGACTTTTATTAAACTGATTTTACTTATACATTTTGCGTACATTTTAATGCGTTCTTTAATGCTAAAGCGGGATATCTGCAACTGATGCTTTTAGTTTCTACATATGATTCAAGTTATTTTGTCATGGCCTGATGATAACCTGAGTTTAGGGTCGAAACTACTTGCCATATAAAAAATACAAACTATTTACCAGTGAGTTGGTTGTGATTGTGAATATTTATAGATACTGTATTCACTAAACCAGCGGGGATATTTCATATAAAAAAGGACAAAACCCGTTAAACTCTGAAGTACGAACTCTAATACAGCAACAGATTATAAGCATAAAGGAATCAGATAATAGTCGGAGGATTAAGATGTAAAACGTTGTAAAGACCACTAATATCTAAGTGGTTATCTTCGTGCTAATAATAAGAATTAGCTAAAATAAGCCCTTTCTCAGCATAAAATTCATTTCTCTTTTACAGCAATCATTACAACTCAACTATATAAGTACATTAGGTCCCTGCTGCTATTTCCATACCCCTTATGCGTGAAACTCTAGAAGTGGATTATGTGTGGATGAGAGTTAATGATTAAAAGAGCCCTAGATAATTACGGGTCTCGTTTCTCCCTTCTCAGTACATCTCGTATAGGAAATTTCTTCATTACTGGTAGATCAAAATGACCCTTTGCGCGATTCAAAGCAGTTGTTGTGCTGCTCTGTCAGAACTACTTCAAATAAAACCAGTTCTCACCACCTTTCTCTCTATATAAAGTCATATACCCTAAGAGAAAATTTGTAGCCACTTCCTACAGGATTGTCACACAAGTCAAAATTAACACATTCGTAAACAGCACAACGCACACTTTTAATTTTCGGCATTCAATACCTTATCCAAAATTTAAAAAGAAATAAAATTACAAATCGTGAACACTTACTTCAAAAACCAATTCATTAATCCGGAAAATCAAAGCACCAATTTACTGCTTACTAGAAAAATCCATTTTCTAATGAAATAAACTTAAACACCATTAAAAGGCAACACACGTTTTCTGTTAAACATGTAGAAAGCGTTTAGTACGGAAATAAACCCACAGAAACTGAATATATATCCAAGTTTTATCAGCTTACCACACAACATGAAACCATAACATGAACTTAGCTAATAAAAAAAAAATTCGAGACAAAGTTAGAATATTCAAGAATGAAAATGAAAAATCAACCTTCTATTATGATAAATTTAAGAACAGTATACTTTAAAAAAAAAGCTTAGAGTTTCTTAGTTTGCGCCCCAGAGTTTGTTGTTAATCATTTATTAAAGCAAAAATATAGACAAGAGACAACTTTTTGTGTGTGCTTGTAGGTTTAGATTTGTAAACATTTTGAATCTGTAGACCGATTTCCACGCAATTCATTACATACAACCTCACAGCTACAAATCCAAATAGCTTAAATTTTAATTTCGTACAATCGGTAATAAAAAAATGGGAGACGCGCGGATTAAGCTCTATTGCTTTAAAAAGAGGAGACCCAAACAGGTGCATCGTCTAGGATACTGGGAGAACCTTTGAAGATAATTCTAAATCGACTTCGGGACAGCACAGAACTCGGCTGTAACACCGTTATTAGGACATGTGAAAAACAAAAACAACCACTTCGGTGCAACACTTGCTACAGAGGCAAAACTGTAACAAGATAATTAAGAGAAGTTCTTCCTCTCTATGTCCAGTGCAAAAATCTGACCATGTCTAATAATATTTACGTCCTTTAAGCTGAAAACCATATAAACAAATAATTATCACCATGCGTGTTTTTTTTTCCGGGAGAAAACCATGTGGTAAAACTGGCAGGAAATGAAAGGCTTGGATGTCCAGGACATATAAAGGTGGACAGAAGAATTAAAACTAAGTGCAGAAATAAGGAACACATCTAGTGATGGGGTATTTGAGCACGGAGTGAATCGTACTATTGTAAGAACCGGGCATTTTTTTTTTTAATTTTATGCTTCTTAGGAAGAACCGTTGTGAATACCAATTTAGGCTTACAAAATTTAAAGTTCTACGGATTCTAAACATTGGTTCTTCATCATACGATGTAGAAAGAGTTAAAGCCCTACCTTCTGTTATTACGAGTATGTAGTACGTTTGGTGGGTTTTGTTTATATACACAAAAGTTCGCTACGGAATATTTTTCAGTGTTTTTCGGTTGTTCAACAAAGTTCCAAACTTTTTGTGATTCTAACTGAATTATAAATTGGCAGCACAGTCAACTGCTTCTGAATTTCACAAACCGGAAACTGCTGGCTAAATTAACTTTAGTCATAGATTGCTAAATGTAAAGGTTCTCCCTACAACATGCCACGAAAGCAAAGAGAGAGTACGAGTATAGTTGTGCTCTTTCTTTAAACTTGAATCTAGGTGGGAATGGGTGGTCACAGTCAAGCCCCGGTCACTTTACGCCCGGAAATAACTCGGTACCCACTGTATAGGAAGTTGGTTGGGCCCCAGGGCGGGATGGATGAGTCCGGAAAAACTCACCCCCCCCCAGTGGGATTCGATCCCCGTTCCGTCCAGCCCGTAGCGAGTCGCTATACCGACTAGGCTAACCTGGCCCACAAATGCCACGTTAAGTTACAAGGACGCGGTTTAAGAGAAAAGGTATACTAAGTCTATCCAACACACATTTTGAAGTTTTTAAGTTATCTTCTAATTCACATTGGTAAAGTGGTAACGGGTGAAGGGGGGCGGGACAGCAGGATGTTTCCATTCACAAACGGCGATCCTCAGACTAAAACAATTTATAAACCACTGACAAGAGCGAATTCTTCTAGAGAATAGAGTTTAGGACAGCAACACGCATTGAAAGAAATGTGAACTACTTATATCCCGTGTGATGACGTAAATGCGTGTTTTCACAGGCATGTGCTCTACTGGTAGTGCTGCTAGTCCTCGCGATAAATATCATACCGAATTTCAGCGATGAATTTCCGTGCCTTATGTAAATGTTTACCCTCTGTAACAACCATACAATTTGTTAATAACAATGCAACATACCGCTGCCAACGAATTGCGAAAACTTTATGTCAGTTGGAAGTTTCATGGGAGATGATTTCGGTGTTTCTTAAAGCCCGAGATACATAAATCTGTCGCGATGCGGGCGTGATATATTTGAAGTGAGAGTCAGAGGGCACAGGAGAGAAGGAAGCTGCCAGCGATCGAAGAATCTCATTAACACAAACAACAATCACAACAGCCACTGTCACAGGATACTAGGAATGCAGTACTTGTATAGAATCTGTATAACAACAGAGGGGAGCCAGTAGACCGTAGTCAGTATAATGACTAGGCTACGGGCAGGACCATCCAGGGCCTGAATTCCGTTAGGGCAAGAAAATTTTCATTTTTCCAAAAGGTCCATGTTTATTCCGGGACCCACCCAGCAACTTACTAATGGATACCGTGGTTCTTTCCAGTGGGTGACGAGGTCGGGGCGTGGAGTTCACCTCTCACCCCAATCTAGTGCCAAGGAAAAGAATGAATGGAGCTATATCTTTGTCTTAATGGCGTGGTCAGGGGCGAATTCACCTTTATACGTATTCGAACATGGGGTCTGTTTCCAAGAAGACTCTTGCCAACGCTTCCGTCGCACAGTATGTCTGTCTCTGCCCTCCTTACCGGTAACGTAATTTAAAACTACGATCTCATCGTAAATACGTTAACACACAGAATCGCGATGGTACCATAAAGGTAAAAGTCATCCTAGATCAAGCCATGAAGACAAAGGAAGAGTGTAGACGTAGCGCTACTCTTTATTTAACACCGGCGCTAGATGGGTGGCCAATGCCAGACCCCGGCCCCTTCACCTCCGCGATACCCTTTGTACAGGAGTATGGGTGGGCCCCAAGGCCGATAAGGACGGATGGGGAAAATCTCACCCCTCACTAATGCTCGATCCCCGGACCGTCCAGACCAAAGCGATTCTCTATACCGACTCCGCTATCCCGGTCCATAATCAATACCAACAATAGGAACAAGAAATATGTTCCTACATAACACAACTGAAAATAAACAAATTAGAGGTTAATTTTTGGAATTACTAAGCCACACCGCTATGCATATCTCACAAACGTCACGTAACAACGGCTACTATAATTGTTAAAGGACTGTACTAGTGACTAGAGATCTAAGACAGATTGGTCCGTACATTACATAAGCTGACGTTTATGCAATTCACTTTTATTCAAATATGTAATCCTTTTTTCTCTACCACACTAAACTAGGTTGCTTTATTTGGCACCGGGAATTTAGAAGATATCTCTGCCTTTATCTGAGGCTTTGCTACTGCAGATTGTTACGGAGTGTGGGGCCGGGGCAGACGGTTGAACCTGATCAGCCATCTGCTTCACCCTGCAGAGTAACGAGACCAGAAGAGTGGAAACCATAACGTCATTTCTTGAAACATCCGATTATGCACGATACTGATTACAGAGAATTTAAATGCAAAGCATAGAAAGTACCAATTACTATTTGAAAGAGTAATTATTTTAAACGAGCTCTTTAGATTCTTTAAGTATTCAGCTGTTTTGACAAGTCATCTTGGGAACTACAGACGTGGTATAAAGAAGTTAAAAATTATGATACAAAGGGGTCCGTAGAGGATTCTGGCCATTACAGAGGGAGGTTTCATGGCGGCCATTTTCAAACAAACAATAGGCGAAGGGTGTTCAAGTAGGAGAGAAGATAGCGTTCAACACAACAGCAGTAAACCCATAAAGGTGTAACAAACACTATATCAAAATTTCATCTTCATATTCCTTATTTTATTACATATTAAACCTAAAATTTAAAACAGGCAATGTCATCCTCTTCTTAGCACCGGAACATGGAAATGTACTGACCTAACAAGCAATACGCTGAAGTGTCAAATATCATAAACGCCTAAGGAGGACGGGATTGAGGGCATTTCCACTTGCAACATGAATATTTCATTATTATGAACCGATTGGACACTTTTGGATCTGCAGGTAAGGGATGATATTGTGAAGGGGGGGGGGAATTGGCTTTTTCAGTCATTGATTCCCCTTTTAAAGAGTCGCATAATTTATTCTGCTGACTTAGCTTACCCGCGTCATAATATCCGTGCAAAATTCAGGCTCAATTCTGACACATAAAATAATTTTTAGCAATCTCGTCAGTAGGCATCTGTGTATCCACATCGATTAACAGATTATGGCTTATTCGGATCTTGACTTTTGTCTCTTTGTGAGAAACAGGAAAGCATATATATATATATAATTCTGTTAACATGAATGGAGCCCGACCAGTAGAAGACCCATACATCCGAACAGAACAAATTCTAACAACACTATACTTCATATATTACATAGTAAAGCCGATAATAACAAAACTATGAGATAAAATAACAGATGAATAGTTAAAAAGCTATAGAAAAGCCTAGTGTCTTGAAAACACTAAGAAAGAAGTTCAAATATATATATGCAAACAGAATATTTCAAGTTTCAGACCTCAATTTGAATTTTCTCTTTTCATTCTGCATGTTTGCACCCTGCATCAATGGTAATTAAACACTTTATTTTCCAACTAATGCACATTATATAATATGTAGATACAATTAAAATTATAAAATATTTAAAAGTGCTCCAACATGTTTCGGATCACAGAGGATCCATCATCAGGGAAACTTGTACAGTGCTTGGTTAAAAATTACAAGAATGATTCTATCGTGTCCGTTGACATGGACAAGGTCGGTGTTATGGCAGCATATTCTGACCCGTTGTGTGTGTGTGTGTGTGTAGTTCACTGTATTTGAAGGGCCTTCCGATACAGTGAACTACACACACGCACAACGGGTCAGAATATGCTGCCATAACACCGACCTTGTCCATATCAACGGACACGATAGAATCATTCTTGTAATTTTTAGCCAAGCACTGTACAAGTCTCCCTGATGATGGATCCTCTGTGATCCGAAATATGTTGGAGCACTTTTAAATATTTTATAATTTTTAATTCAGAGTGTGAGGATTGATAATAGTACCTTCGAGAGGGTGGAAGGGTTTAAATATTTGGGAACAACTTTAACATTTCAAAATTCTATTGCGGAAGAAATTAAGAGCAGATTGAGTTCAGGAAATGCTTGCTAACATTCGGTGCAGAACCTTTTGTCTTCCAGGTTGCTATCTAAACATTTAAAGATCAAGATATATAGAAATATAATTTTGCCTGTTGTTTTGTATGGGTGTGAAGCTTGGTCGCTGACATTGCGGGAGGAAAGGAAGCTGAGGGTGTTTACGAACATGGTGTTGAGGAGAATATTTGGACCTAGGAGGGACGAGGTAACGGGGGAATGGAGGAGACTGCATAACGAGGAGCTAAATGATTTGTACTCCTCACCCAATATTGTGCGGGTGATAAA
>Ga0123354_10019859_pt1 | contig 10555 bp, 7 predicted proteins | sample TergutLab28metaG_2_FD_97872 | JGI IMG/M metagenome (GOLD analysis project Ga0123354, IMG submission 97872) | Labiotermes labralis P4 segment gut microbial communities from Petit-Saut dam, French Guiana - Lab288 P4 | ecosystem: Host-associated > Arthropoda: Insects > Digestive system > Gut ...
ATAAAAAAAAAAAAAAAAAAAAGGGGGGAAAAAAAAAAATAAAAATTCCTTGTTTTTCACATTTTTTTAAAAAACCTTTTCCAAAGTTCCCCTTTTTGGCAAAAAAGCCCCCCCCCCCCCCAGTCGGCCAGGGCTTCTTCATTCACGAGGTTTATAGATGAAACACAACGAGCAACACAGTTGGTAGGACTCCTCTGAACGAGTGATAACCCGTCGCAGAGACCTCTGCCTGACAACACTCAACACTCACAACAGACAGACATCCATGCCCCCGATGGGATTCGAACCAACAATCTCAGCAGGACAGCAGCCACAGACCTACGCCTTAGACCGTGCGGCCACTGGGACCGGCTTTTTCTTAAGTAATTTTATAAAATGTATCGGTGTTTTGACCATAAAGAAAACCTATGAAAGCACAGTTATGAAGTGCGTTGTTATGGTGACGGCTAAATTAAAACAGCATTGGGCACACTTTGGTTAGAGCATCCCACATTCCTTGGTAATAGGAGTACAGTACTTACTGATTTGAACTTAGGCCTTTCCTCTGTATTGATTTTTGTCAGTACGCAGAAATAATGTCTAAAGGAGATGGGATGCACTGATAAGGTTCAGTGTATTGTAGCCTGTTTGCGTGTGTTGAAGCCGAGTAAACGATATCGACTGTGTTTTGATGAGAGGTGTAAATCGGTTCATCGGCTTGAATGTGGATTTTATTGGTCTACCAGAATCGATGCGAATGATTTGTTCCGGATGCACTCGTCCTCAACCGCGGATGCGCACATTTGCACTTAAGACCAATTTCTTTCGCATTACTAAACGTTGTCAAGTTCATTTTTCACAGAAATGTTGTGATTTGCAGGAAGATGCGAAAAATGGAAGTAAAGTGTAACGATGCTGTTTCTGACAAATATTATCGAACTGTTATGCATAAATTTCATTTCGCCCATTTGTTCAGTGTTTCGCTATACGCGCCTTGTTCCAAACATAATTATATTCACATCGATATCGATGTTATTTGAAATTCGTGTATTGTTTAACGCCACTATCTGTCTCTGGGATTTAAAGCTTCGGTTGTAGATAAATGAATGCGTATGAAGCATTGGTTTTATTTTGCTGACAGGAGAAAACCAATGTAATCGAGAGTAACTCTGTCCCAATGCCATCAAAAGTCCCGCATTAACTGGCCTGGGTTTGACCCGGGAACCCGCAATGAGAGGTTGACGACTAACGACCTGAGATTTGTGACGGCCCCTTTTTAATTTGAAACTTTCGAATTTGAAATAAAATAAAATCGGCATGATTTTTTTCTGAGGAAAGGTAGACCGTAACAAGCAAATCAGTTTTTAAAAACCCGCGAATTTCTAGATAATCTTCATTTACTTATGAAATGCCACATACCTCTAGGCCAGTTAATTTAGAATATTTTCAAAGTTACGTGGTATACATATGAACTGCATTCAAATGGATACTGCGTATGCAGTATAAAAGCGGTTCATATGGTATAGCCTACCTGAAAAAACGTTTTGGACAAAGTCAATATGGGAGGGGGGCAGGGGTAACGCAGTCTACACAGTGATCAGCGTACGAAGTAGAAGAGCAGAATATTGGATTCAGATTTTAGGCAGGTAGAGTGATCTTTCCTTTTGCCACTACGTTTTTACTGGCCCTCGGACCCATTATTCCAGTTGGTGCCGGAGTTTACTGGCACTGAGCTACAGGCCGGAAGGTCGCGGGTTCAATTCCAGATGGTTCCAATGGAATTTTTCATTGACAAAAACCTTCCGGCCGCACTCTGACCCCGGGGTCGACTCAGCCTGTAAGAGAAATGAGTACCAAAAATATTTTCTGTAGGATAAAGGCGACCGGTGCTTAGTGGTCAGAACCTTACCACCTTCATGTGCCGATGTCTAGAAATCTGGTAGCCTCAACACCTGGAACCCTATGGACCTGTAATAGACCTCCACAGGGATTGCTTTACCATCACTGGAGTTTATTTTTCCGAGGTTATGCCGGCTGGGATGTGCATTTGGCCACTCTTCTCCGTGTAGTTAGAGTATCAGGTTCAGAATGCATGGTGATATGTCTTGCTTCTTCCTCGTGTGGTACTCAAATAAACACAGGAAAAAGTGTGACTTTATCCCTTACTTTTGGATTAAGTTGTTTTTAAAAAATGGATGTTTATTGATAGTGAATTTCATATTATGAAACATTCGTTGTAGTTAAAGAAGCCGAATAAGAGAAATAAATGAACTGTGAAATCTGTGAAGTTTTTTAGCCAGTCTTTTCTTTGCTTTCTTTAGAGAAATGAAATGTGTGCACCATATTTTTAACAGGCACGTAATTTCTAGCAGTTCGTTTCTGCAATAAAATGTAATATTTACTACAGATTGTTTCAATATTTTGACGAAAATAACACGCAGATTTTGAGGTTTTGAATGTGTTTGGATTTAGAGTGGCTAATTCTGCTAACGCGCGCAGCTTAACACAGTTATCATTTTGTTAACTGCAATCGGCCGATTGCTGAATAGGCAGTTTATTCTGTTGGTTGCGCGAAAGCCATCGATTTTCTGATGGACTCCCAAATGTTCCCCTGGTCAATACATTTCACTTTAGATAATGAAGGAGTAGGCATTAAACATTTTGTACGGTAAAAGTACGCCATCGCTTCGAAAGAGGTGGTAAGAACATGCTGAGCGCAAAGAGGAATCATGTGTCCTAGTGTTAGAGTGGGTCTGCACCAATCACAAGAACCTGCGGCACGCATTCAGGTGAGATAAAACAACAACACAGCTGATACACACCAGACACACACACACACACACACACACACCATTCTATACGACTGAAACACGAACACTTCAGTCCACACCACAATAGAGGACTACGGGGCGAACCATTGCAAAACACCAGTCTGCACTAACACATTGGTCTACACCGCGATACGTTGGCAGCACTGTACGTGGTGAGTTTACTGAACGAGGATGTTATGGAGCGAAATCTCTCAATTGCGAATATTTGTGATGGTAGAGGCGCACAATATAAAACACTGGACGCGTCTTTGTATTGAACAACAAAGTCTGACCAATGGCATTTAAGCACATTCCGATGTGTAAATTAATCATTCTAATAAATCTGCAGGGTCGTTATCTGATGTCCATGAATTATTTCGTGAAATGTGTCATTATGTTCGACTGGTTATACAAGCGCGGGGAGAGAAACACGCGATTATGAGCACCGATTTATTTTTATCAGACCTGCTGGAGAGGGTGACATGCTGCTACCTGCGGTGTGACGCCTGTACTATAGAATTTGGTAATTATGGAGCAGTGGAACAGTAGTTTACTATTTAAGACATCTACAAACAAGATAGGCAATATAAGTGTACGGTAACACGTAGCCATCTCTTATCTGTGCTCTCTTATCGCATTGTCAGGTGCGGCATTGGACTTGGATTTCTTTAGCAGTGAAACAAAAGACGAATATTCAGAGGATTGTCATGAAAAAGCAACAGCGATTTCTCATTTCTACTTTTGAGCTACATATTTCGCTGTGAATAATATAAGATGAGTGTTGCCATGGAAACTGAACAATAAATTCTCTTCTATGTTGTTTAATTAGGTGTGAAGTGTCTCTAGATCCTTATGTAAAAATACCGATATTTGCTGCCAAACTTAATCAAGAAAGAAACAAGACACAGAAAGAGCGCAAGCTTTACTCACTTACTAAGTCTGGTTAGAAGAGAGACAAGACCCAACACAAATGTATGCAGTGATCACCGTCACCAGAATACCAATTAGCCTCCGAAAACACAGGCTACAACTCCGGTCACCAGTGAACCAGATATACAGTAAGTAGTCTTTACCTGATAATTACAGTAGGTAATTTTTTTCTTCTGTTTGTATGCTGCAGAGATCGAGAGTTCCTGGGACGAACTTATACTTTATGGTGGCCCTTTTAACATTGTTTTTGGCTTCTATACAACATTTTCTTAGTTGTAATACTGCCACTGAAAATGATCGCATAAGAACCATTGTAGTGCAATGTCGTCTCGGAGGAAAACGCTGTGAAAGGGCCAACTTATTGGCAGCAGACACTACTCTAAGAACAGGGAGTTCAGACGCTCTCTCTTTCGTATTGTGTGATAACAATAAAATAGACAGAGATAACCTAAACTTCGGCAGCTAACTTTCTTTAAACCTTTGCTAGTGACAAAAATCGGGAAATAAAATAGCAAAATAAGTTATTAGACTGTGAGCTGGACCACATTCTAACATTATAACAAGATTGGTGCAAGGACCGCATAGATATACGAGCGGGCCACATGCTGCTCACCTGCTGTATGCTTGAGACTTGTGGTCTGAACACTAGAGCAGAGGTTCTAAGCCGTTTTGATGCTGCGTCTCACACGCAACACCTCGAATTAGGTCAGGTAAAAACAATGTGTAATAACCGGGCACGTGTTTTTAATAACACTTTGTAATGTAGAAAACATAAATTAACGAGAAGCAGACATGATGAAATTTGGATACAAATAAGAGTACCAATTTAAAAATCGTAAGTAATGCAGTGGGAGCCATAATAACTAGGGCGGTATAGAGACAAGCCTACGAGCTGGAATTTGGAGGAATCGAATTTTTTTTTGTAGCAGAGGCAACAGACTTTTCTATTATTCAGAGAATCCAGACGGGTTATGTGACCCATCCAGCCTTATATTCAAATGGCATATTAAGGTTCGTCGCCCCGAGTACAGCTACCGGCGCGTGTTGCTAATCGCTCTTCCACATTTAAAGCCGAAGTTAAGAATGGGTGGTGCAATACCTGCCACTCCCCACATACCTTCATAGAATACAAGAGGAAGACAACTGTACCTTTTAACTAAAGGCAGTGGTCCCCAGTTTTTTAAATAAAGGACTAATTTTTGCGTTTTCATGGCCATAACTTAAAATGTTATATTGTTCACGACGACTTGCGTAGTTCAAAAATACGAAATGAAATCATTGCTGCTTTCCTTGCAAAAGTCACTCAAGCAAAATTGTTCGACTGATGCATGAGAAAAGGAAACCTAGCATCCGAGTGCGCCGCAATGTTGGGTTATAAGCAAATTGCCGATCTTGTCTTAACTTTCTCGTAAATGCCGAGACACCGTATTCCATGGGTACTTCATTTGTCAAAGGCAAAATACCATACTTCTTGCACTTCTTCCTTAGACGGGGTAATATCATGTTCCCTGTTCTTATGTCGTAAAGGGCATAATATGTTTTTTCCTGTATTTTCTCGTGATGTTCTTGATTTTGAGTTTGTCTTTCACTTGTTACACCTCACTTCCTACATCACACAGAATACAGCCTCTCAGCTACAAATCCTAGTCTCATATGCTATATCTCCGGATTGATGGAGAAGGGATAGGGTTTGTGAATCAGCAGTTTACCATGCAACACCTGTAAATGGTGAAGAAGGTGCTGTTAAGGGAGCAACAAACGTCTTACCTAAAGTGCCCATTATATTTATTCGACTGTAATCAAAACTAGAAAGCGAGTAAATCAACAAATTTTTGTAAGGGTCCCAAACATGAAGGTCCACGATTATCTCTTATAGGACTTGCGTTGTTCCATGCGGAAAGACGAAAGGGCGGGACGATATGACGCGGCTTGTAGTCGCTATTCACTTCGCGAAGGTAAGCGAAAACTGAACGAAAATATAATTTTTGGAAACTTACGAGTTTTGAAATGATCTGCTTTTGACATAAGAAATGGTAAGTCCGAACACAGAATGAGGATAAGTGTATTGGAAGAGCAAGCAACTGGGTTTTGCGAATACTTTGTTTGTGTAACCTGTCTCAGTCAAAGACCTCAGAAGTCTCCTCGGCATCTGAATCCCAACCGCCTGACTACAGGCGCCACTTCATGCAGCTTTAGCTGGTCCAAAGCTTAAAGGATAACAACTTCTGAACTGGATATAACATTATACCAGACGTTTAAAGATTGCGTCTCACTTTGGCTCACACCGTACCATCTGATACCTTGACGCATTTACAGGCGTCTCGACACATCGCTATCGTTGCCGCTTTCCAGTAGCTTGTCCTAGACGCTAAGAAATCACTAGCTTTCTACTCCCAAAAGCTCAGCTCTGCTCAACAATTGTACAGTCCGGTAAACAGCAAGTTCTTAGCGGTCTACGTTGCTTTAAGATATTTCCGACATGTGGTCGTGTGCTGCCCCTTTGTCATTTTTACGACCACAACGCACTCACGCCTTCCAGATAGAGAGAGATAAGCCCTCACAAGTATAGTCCTGTCACACGGAGTTTGTCAGATATTTCTATACTGGCATCAGGCATATCTCCGGGCGGAAAAATGCCGTAGAAGGCCCTCCATCCCGAGCAAACTCTGTTACAGCGTCCCTTCATTGCCACGCTCTTTCAGTTTTTTAGGAGCAGGTCGTGGAGCTGAGAGATCTCATGAAGAAGCCTCCGCGATCCTGTCAGAACGGGTCCCCATTACTGGATTGGATACTACTCCTTAATCCGACACTTCCACTCAAAACCGCGGCCGTTCATAACAGAGCTTTTTAGATATCATGTCATCGACTTCCTTCAAAACTTGAGCAACCTTCAAGATGGTGTTCGAAAGGTTTGGTTGCCTGATGTGAAGAAAAACTGCTGCGCGTGAACACGCGCTTGCATGTCCTGCCAACACCGTTAGATAAGGTTGCAATAAAAAGCCTCATCTGGAAATCAAGCTTCGGTTAGCACGTTCAGCTCACGTGCACCTGGTCAGACTACTGCTTATCCCGTCTGGATTCTGGTTCTCTCTCACAGCCTTCGACAGATACAGCCGTTGGCCTGTGACAGCCCTTCTGTCCGAGATCGCTGCTGAGGTATCCGCCAAGGTCTTCGTCACAGTCTTGGTCACTCCTTCCGCTGCCCTCAACAGTTTAAACAGATCAGGAATGCGATTTGAGGCACATCCCTTCAAGACGTTGACTGGCATAACCGGTTTCCGTCTAACCACGACTATAAAGTGGTACCCAGCCGCAAACTGCATAATCGGGGGATTACATCGATATTTGACGGCTCATCTATTGTGCCATGCCCATGAGTACTGGGCCGAGGCTGTACTGCTGGTTTTTACAGGCATCTTCAGCGCGTGGTAGAAAGTACTAGAGGCATCATCAGCAGAACTGACGTATGAAACCCCCTGCATTTGCCGGCAGTATTCTCCATCCACTCTTTCGCCTACTACACCAACGTTACTGAATTCGAAACCCGGCTACGTCTCCACATCGGGAAGCTCCAACTCTTATCGGCGTCCAGGCACGCCACGCCGTCGTAATATTTAAGGATCCAACAAAAACATCGCACGTCCGCCTATAAAAAACGCAATCCTTGGAGCTCTGCAAAGCCCGCATGTCGGCCGATGCAAAGCCATCCGTAGGGATGAATACAACCGATGCAATCGGCGTCCACGGCTTCGCGACAACAGTATTCGTTGACCGCCTAAATCCGGCATACTTCATCCAACACTGAAGCCGCTTCACCTCAAGCAACTCCCTCCAACACAACTCCTTCCCGACGGCGATTACGCTTTCAGGATTATTTGTTGGTACAGAGGACTCGCCGGGGGGGGGGGGGGGGAGGTGAACGCCACTTACTACAGCTGCTATAAAGACGCTGGGCATAATATTAGGAATGCTAACTATTCATCCCGAAGCTTCTACTGCCCGAAAGGGATGACCCGCTGTTCCCTCAGCAGTAGAAGACACAATTCCCTGCCAGATACGGGACAGGCCACTTCAGTTGCGCGAATTTTATACTGCCTGGAAATAAACTTCACCACCTGCGTGTAAATTGCATATATGGTTTGTCGTTTTAGGCGAAGAAGTCAAAAAATATTGTAAACCTCTATAAATGTTCGAATAAACTAATTCACTCCATGGAGAACATACCTTCCTGAAAAACTAAAACCTACTCATCTAGTCAAGAATCTGCCCGCACTTTATGTAACCCGAAAGTTCATTAACGCATTCACAAGCGTTCGTTCCAGTCCGTATGTTGAGCCAGAACAATCTCTTCCATGCCTTCCAATCCCACTTCTTTGAGATCAGTTTTAAAATTATATTCTCATCTACGCCTAGGTCTTCCATTTGGGCCGTTTTCCTCAGGTCTCTCCACCAAAGCCCTGTATGCACTTCTTCTGTCCCCCCTACGTGCCATATGCTCCGCCCATCTCGTTCTTGATTTGATCAACCGACAAATATTTGGTGAGGAATACAGAGCATACAGCTCCTTTTCGTGTAGTCTTATCCAATCCTCCCTTAAGCGTCCCTCTTAGTCCCAAGTATCGTCTTCATCACCTATTCTCGAACAGCCTCAACCTATATTCCTCCCTGAATGTGAAAGACCAAATCTTACTCCCATACAAAGGAACAGGCAAAATTACAGTTCTGTAAATCGTAAATTTTACTTATTTTTTATGTTGTGATTCTTCCTGCATGCTGGTCTCGAGACATGCCAATATGCTTAGGTTTCACCGTTTACTTCTAGACCAATCTGCTTACTAGCGACTAATAAACCTACTGTGTTTTTCGTTTTAGTTTATGCTTCCAGCCAACATATTAACATCATCAACATAAACAAGAATCTGGTGTGTACCATTTAATTTCAAGCCCTCCTGCTTTGCTTGAATCTCGGTAAATGCGTCTTACAAACAAAGATGAAAAACAATTGCGATAACTCATCTTTTTTTCCCAACCATCCGTAAAAGGAAATATGTCTGAGAAATGTCTGCCTTCCCGGACTCTGGTACAGGTTTCATTTAGCCACACTTTTTTTTGGCATTACTAGTTTCATAAGGATACCGCAATCAATGGGATACTATATAGGACCCCCCCCCCCTCTCACTCAGTGAATCGTAAGCTTTCTTGAATTCTATAAATAGGCGATGCACTGGCTTTTTGTACTACTATTTTTTCTCAGGTACTTGAAAAATGCAGAATATACGATCAGTAGTTGGTCTATTACTTCGAAATCCACACTGAAAATTCCAATAATTTTCTTTGTACATGGAGTTATCTTTAAGAGAAGAATGTAGGATAACATTTTTATGTACATGATAATAAAAGTATGCCCGTGTAATTACTACAGTCTGTTTTATAACTTTATATAAATAGGTAAAACTATTGGCTCCTTCCACTTCTCAGGCAATTCTGCCATATAAATATAACCAATATTTCAGGACGAATTTTCCTACTCCCTCATTTAATCAATTCAGCTGGAATTTGACCAATAGCTGGTGATTTGCATCTTTTTGGCTTTTCAATAGCCATCTCAAACTCAAAGACCCTGGCCTTAGGCAGTATTGGCTCTGCTGTATGTATTTCAGTGTACCTAACATATTTAACACCATGTACTTTTCAACAACTTACAGTAATCACTCATTCACTTAGCCAGAATTCTGTGGGAGTCTGCAACCAGATCAGCTTTACTATGTTAGTTCTAGGCTGGTAACCCTTCTTAAAGTCATTGATATTCCTAGACAATTCCATAATATTCCTGTCTCTCTGTTTCAAGTTCCTTAATTTTACCTCCCTTTTTTACTGCTCGTATCAAATAAGTTACTTGATTTTTTTATGTATTCTGATATATGTGCCGTGCATTATGAGAGGTCCAGGTGTGTTTATGAATGAATTGGTGTGGGAACATATTGTTCTTAGCAACTAGTTTTTTAGATATGGGAAATTTTACTGCTCTAACACCATTATATTAATATACTAATGTAAACTCCGAGTTACAATTGTGGGTTCGAAAATATGCTCTGTCCGCAGTTTTTCATTAAAATATCTTAACAGAATTGTCGTACGGTGCTTAAGGAAAACGATCGAACAGCTATTCTAATTCCTCAGAAATCTGTCCTTTGAGTCATCACTTTCGTAATCAGCTGTTGCATGTGCCTTCAATACAATGATATCACACCAGCTACCTCTAAGCACTATACAAGACGTCGTATCAGTACGAGACTGCTGTCTTAACTGCTGATGATATTCTGTGGTGTACAAAAAATCCTGTTTCCAATTGAAGATTTTCATTTCGTTTTACATAGATAAACGTATAATCGTCTGTCCTTAGAGTGTCACCTTTGTCCCACCTAAACTCCAGTACACACACCAAATCTAATCTATACGTCGCTAATTCTCTTGCCTCTGTAGTAAATGACCCAGACCTGTAGAGGCTTCTCACGTTCCACGTGCCGAATTTCATGTCCCTTCCCCATTGCTTAAGTCGTGCCAAAGATCAGTCCAAGTCCAAGGATTTGTCAACACCACCCCTAATCCCCAACCTGGATGGCCACCCCTTGTCATCTTTCCGCGGCCGATTATTCAATATATTCGCAGCTACACTCCTTGTCTGATGGTCGCTCCTGCATCCGCAAACTGATGATGCTTCATTCTATTGTGACAGGGACCCACTTTTCACGGCTTATAATCATAATATTATTAATAATTGATATAATATTTGTATACACTAAACAACGACCGCCTCTGTGGTCTAGTGGTCAGAG
>Ga0123354_10019860_pt1 | contig 10555 bp, 9 predicted proteins | sample TergutLab28metaG_2_FD_97872 | JGI IMG/M metagenome (GOLD analysis project Ga0123354, IMG submission 97872) | Labiotermes labralis P4 segment gut microbial communities from Petit-Saut dam, French Guiana - Lab288 P4 | ecosystem: Host-associated > Arthropoda: Insects > Digestive system > Gut ...
CCATGAATCCACAATAACAATAAACGGGATATAGAACATGTCAAGAGTAATACAAGTAATAAATGTTTGGAATCAAAGCAAGATGATTCCAAGTCAAGTACATGATGATGTTTAATACAGATATGATCAAAACCACTGTGTTAAACGACAAAACACTAAAGATAAGGCTGTAGTTAACAAGCAGAGTAAAGTCAGTGTACAGACCACAAATAAATACAAACAGCAAATTATACATATGAATAACATTAAAATAATAATGTCATGGTGAACAAAACATAGAATGAAGACTATGTCTTGTGTATTTTCATCTTATGAAAAATGATTCATGACACATTATCAGCTTGTAATAGGTTTATACTGAAAATATTCTTCTATGGAGTAAAATGAATGTGTATGTAGGAATTGATTTAAGTACATTTCAAATTTCCTGACATTATTGGATAAGTCTTTAATGTATGGAGGAAGATTGTTAAAAATCTTAATGCCCATGAAATGTACTGCCTTTCGGTATACAATTAAATTAGTTATGGGCTGGTAAAAATTATTATTTTGTCGTGTAACTTTAGTGTGATTCTACGAGTTCAAAGTAAACAGGTTTTTGTTGTTGACTACGAAAAGCATGAGTAAGAGGATATATTGAGATGCAAGATTTCCAACCTTTTAAATAGATTCCTACATGAAACCCCATTAGTATGACCCATCATAATTCTGACTATTCTTTTTTGCATTCTAAATATTTTCATAGCATGGGGGTGAGTTGCCCCAGAAAGGTAAACCATAACTTGTAATTACATTAAAATAAGAATAGTAAACACTTTTCAATGTATTGAGGGACATAAGTGGTTTAATATTTCTCATCACGTGGCAAGCTGAACTTAGTTTTGGAATAATACATTCAACGTGGCAACTCCAGTTTATTGTATCATGTATATATATGCCCAGAAATTTAGTATGAGGTAGAGTTGTTAGGTTGCCATTACAAACAATGTTTATATCAAGCGTGGGCTTGTTTTTGGTCTTAAATTGAATGTAATGGGTTTTGTCAGTGTTTACAGAAAGTAGATTTATTTTAAACCATTTATTTACACAATGAAAAGCTGTGACCATATTGGTTTGAAAATCTCTCAAATTAGGACTTTTTACTATTATGCTTGTATCATCAGTGAACAATATAGGTACAGTCCTATCATTTACAGTTTTGGGCAAATCACTGATATATATAAGGAACAGCAGTGGACCTAAGACCAAACCCTGAGGGACACTGTCAGTTATTTTTCCCCATGCAGAAGAACTTGTTTGATTGAGTCCTACATCAGAGATTTGAACTCTCATATATCTGCTTTTAAGGTATGATTCAAACCATGTGTTTGCTTTGCCATTAACACCATAAAATTGCAGTTTTGATAGCAAAATACTATGATTTAAGCAGTCAAAAAGCCTTCTTGAGATTGAAGAAAATACCACCTACTATTAATTTACTATTTACGGCATTTAGGGTTTCATTAATTAGCTTATACATAGCTTTATTTGCTGTAGAATCAGCTCTACACCCAAACTGTTCTTCTGCCAGAATACCGTATTTATTCAAATGTTCATGAAGTTGATTATACATCACTTTTTCGAGTATTTTTGAGAAGGAACTTAAAACAGATATACGTATGTAATTTGAGATTTGAGATATGATGATTCCACGAAAGTTGACCCTCCAGTTGCAGGCCTAAAAATTTTATGGCATTTGTTTTGACAGGTAGATGTTCAGCAAAGGTTAAAAATAATACGAAATATGAAAAATTTGTAGGAGTAAATTTTACTAAATCAATCTTTTCCATATTTAATACCAGCTGATTGGCCTGAAACCATCTGAGGGGATTGCATAAAACTTCGTTGAAATTTCTATTAAGTTCTTCATAGCAATTATTGGAAATTAGAATAATCCATATACACACACACACACACAGAATGAAACTGCAAAGAATAGTGAGTACAAACTGTCATACATTATGTGACAAAAAGTAAAAAATTTGCCAGAAATATGTTCATCATTGGCCAAGAATATCTGACCACTGATGGTTGTCTTTTGGACCAAAACTGTGAAAGGTAATGAATTTTACCTCAGCATACTGCATGTTCACACAAATATTGCCACTTGTCAACATAAAACAGCATGCCATTGAAAGTATCATGATAAACAGCACAAACTTAACTGTCACCACATTTCATTATTTAACATGCAGAATGCAACTAGGACTCCCCCCACACAAACACAGTTTTTGGTTTGGTAATAGTTTTCCTGATTATGTTAAGTTTGCTTCACTTTGTTAAGTTATAATGAGTCACAACTTCAGTGACTTCTAGCACACATACTTAAACCTGAAACAGAATCAACTGCAAGCATGGTGAGCAGTGATATCAGGATCAACATGTCCAATTTATGTTCTGAAGACCATCAAGACATGGTACCTCACAACTTTCCGCCTTCTGTATTAGACATGTAAAAATATACTACTACTTGATATTATCACTAAAAAGTAACAAGCATTAGTACACAAAACACTTGTGAGAGTGGAAAATATTATATATAAAAGGTAAAACTATTCTTCTTTTTTCATTCTTCAGCACCTCACTTTTAAGAAATATTGGGTGACAACCCCTCAACCTTTCAGAAAAGTAAATAATAATGCTGACACCAAAATATTCAACAGTGTACCATGCAAACTCACAAGAATGAAAAGGCTCAATTTAAATCGGTAGTAAGAAAATAGTTAAAAATATAACCCTTTTTATTCTACTGAGGAATTTCTAATGTTCAAAATGCCTGGAGATGGTAGGATTCAAACTCCGATCACTTTAACCCCTGGGACTGAAACACCCAGTACCAATTAAATAGTACAATGTGTGACAAACCAGTCATAACACACTGGTGAAAACAAAACGTCCCTGTCAGAAGTCAAACCCTGGCGGTCATGTCTGTAGCCAGTCACTTTACTGACCGCACGTCTGGCTTTCAACTTCACTATAAATTGTTAAAAAAAATCGAGCGCATGGGTATACAATAATTCACTACAAATATATAATCCAAATTTTGTTTACGAATGTACAGTTACTGTACAATAAAAATTCAAACGAACTTGTTAGGAGTCTTGAGAAAATAAGGTGGCCTATAACCAATTCCACAGGCCCGTACTTAACGACGCAGAAATATTTATCCCACCCACATTCCAATGTCACTGGTCACGGACTACCTAGACTTGGGCAATCTTAACAATATTACCTTACACATTAAGAACGGTAAAACGAATGGTAAAGTGCGGAATTATAAACCATAAGCTGCACTAAGAAACGGTAATGCACTTAAGTCACTACTCTTGGGATATTCTAGACAGTCGCCAACACTGTCGTACAATACGAAAACGAGGGGTAACAGGCGAACACAACTACATATGCTATATTAGAGTATTATACATACTACGCTACACACGGAGTTCTGTTCCAAGTAACTGTTAAAACATTAAATTTCTAGAGTCCATTTGTCTTGCAACTTACCACTTTGCTCCCCTAAAAAGACGAGCTTGAATTTCCTCAACGGGTTCCCAAACTCCCCTGAAGACGACATTATGCCGTTTAAAAAGCTAAAATAAACTAATACTTTAGTCCTTACGAAGAAAATCTCACAGAAGTCATTAAAAGAAACGAAACTGACAGCCACTCCTTCTATTCCCTGATCCGCCACGTTACGGCAATACGAGACATGACGTCACTGACTTCACATTTTCCCCCTTAACAATAGATGTCTCCGCACCACGAATAAAAGCTGCAGATAGGAAACACGATGTTACTGTCGAAGATTATTCTTCTGCGATGTTATGGTAATAAGATAATCCGTGGTACCAGCGCGTATACGGTGTTCGTTGGTTCGTTTTGCACTAGTCGATTGGGTCGAGCAGTCGAAAAGGTTGGCCATGTACAACAACGGGCGACAGAGCGGCAAGGTGTCCAAGTTATAGCAACAAAATATGTGGACGCGATCAGTGACTTGCTGACAAACCGATCTGTCTCTCAACAGCACTTGTTTTCGCAAGTCATCCATGACATGTCAAAGTGGCAATGGTGTTTGAAAATTCGTTTGGTAAATTTTGTTTTATGTTAATGAAAACGAAATGTGGTGTTCACCTGATTAATGAATTGCGAAAAATATGCGACGAATTTCATCATCTTTACTGGCGGTGTTGAAAGCATCCAAAGCGGAAGTTCGAATACTAGAACACGTCTAAAGATGTTTTTCACATCTTATTGAGTAAAGTCACGGACTTCAGAAGCAAACAACGAATTACCACCAATCAATTCCACATGCTGGGAGACTGGTTGTTATAATAAGAAGAGATTTTAAGCGAATTTTCTCTTCCTTCAAACGCACAGATGGGCTCCAGGGATCACCCACGGATACTTGAGATTTTTTCACACCGCAGATTATTTCTTATGTGTAAAGATGATATATAATCTTGTATTTAAAATGGTTAAAGTACTTTCACTGTAAAAATTCTGTGTATTTTGTTGAAATGAAAAATAAACACTGCTGAAGTAACATGGATCCCACAAGCCATGTGATCTGATTCCGAAAACAGACCATTTTTCATTATTCAGCAACGTAGCGTACGCGACAGGGGTAAAATGGTCACTTTAACATGAAAACATATGTTCTATCCTTCCCTTATAGGTCTCTCGTTCGCTCCCCTTTCTAGCCGTATCCAGAGGAGTAGCTGCACGATAGGATTTCGTACATTATGTACGTACGGATGATGAATCTATCGAACACATCATCTCTAACAAAGGTACCAGAATGGTGTGGGATTCGACGTAATTTGATTACTCACCCCAAGAATGTAAGAAGTACGATGCTTTGAAAGGTGAGTAGTTTACCAAGGAATACGGCGTAGCATTCTCTAAGATTTAAATCTTGAAATTAATATTGACAGAATGTAATTTCCTTGACATACCACGCCGTCATTTTCTTCGTCATAGTATCAACAAAGAAGTCAAATCTCACTTGTTGTAGGTGCGATTCTTTTGCTTTGTTGCCATATATGTCGGCGTTAAGGCTCACATGGCAATTTTGCATTCAAGGCAAGCACAACACATGGGCACAAGTTCGTCTAAAGTGCCCAATATTTTGTTTGGGTTTACTCAAATTTGGATTTTATCGACATTATCATAATGTCCAATATGAAATTTCAGGAAAATCCGTCCGGTTAAGGTAGACAGGCATGAAACAGCTATTTTATAAGCGCTCTGATCCTATAATAGAACGCGTCTAAAAGCAAGATAGAAAATGTACGTATAACATAATATTCAGGTCTGTGTGCTTCTGTGCAACCTGGAGCACATATCATCTAGATCAGCAGTCTTCTTAGATGGTCATACCATAGCCACCTTTCTTCTTGTCGGTTCACGGTTCATATGCGTACAGCAGAATGTAACTGGTAGTATCTGTTCATTCTTTTTTTACGTGCAATGCGTCTGTTATCAGTGGAAAAACACGAAGTAGGGCCCGGATTATATACTATCAACGTTCTCGTAGTGTGACGTAAATCGCGAGATAGAGCAGTGCTGTTGCGGTGAATGGGTTAAAATCCTAGTGTCGAAACCAATTTTTGCATCTATTTATTTCGTTTTTTAGAAATACCCTGAGTGTGGCTACGGCCGTGTCATGCACTTCTATGTCAAGTCTTACTAAGACCCAAGTCCATGAAGCCCAACAGGGGGAGGACCGTGTGAATACGCGGAGAAAGAGGAACTCTTCGTACAGTGAAAATATTGGCAAGAGATTAAAGCAAGAAGACAACAGTATGACTGATACTACTCAAAACAATCAAAAAAGAGCCAACTTTTCAGCCCTTAGTAATCCTAATGGTGTAAACAAAACGTCTCCCTTAGTAAACACGAAACCCGGCGCAGCAAAGAAATTGGTGATAAAAAACTTCAAAGGTATGACTTTAACCAAACTTTGCCAGTAACTAAATTATTTTTTGGAACAGGGCCATTGGCTGTGGTTCAGTGTGAAGACTGTGTTACAACAAACTATTAACCAAAAAATTCAATTGAAACCTTAACCATCTTTCTTTTATAACAAACTGTTGCAGCAATGGTGCCACAGTTCTGCCTGTCATTGTGAAAGGAGCATGAATATAATAGTAGTTAATAAAGCAACATGCTTTTTCACTGTTCGGAATATAGTATGTTGAATATGGGGTAAATTGCCATAAGTAGAGCAGTTATCGAGTACTTGCTTGTTCATTTATTTTGGACTAGGCATTGAAAAGTAGAAGGATTTATTATGAAGCTTGTTTGAGTGTATGTTATGAAAGGACTATTTGGTAGGTGAAGTACACAACACGTTTGGACTGGGTTGATCAGATGTGGAGGCTGTAACCCAGTCGGCAAGGTGGCCACTTATTACTGAATGCATATTCCCATATATAAAATAATATTACAGAGGCAGAAGCAGAGTATTGTGAGTAGAAACTTGTAATCCTGTCTCTACATACTTGAGCTTCATTAGTAAGCTCCCCATCTTGCTATTTACAGCCAGATTTCTTGCAAAATACTAATTTTCTTTTTGTGAGAAGGTCCAGCATGAACATAATGTGCTCTACCAGACATTATGGTTAGTTTTATAGCACTGGTTTTGTATTTGGGAGGACACATGGTCAGATCTTAGTATAGAGACTGGCATTCATGATTAAATTTTTCTTGGTTTTCTTTGGTCCTTTTGGGCAAATCCCAGAATGTTGATACTTCAATTTACAGCATAGTTACCTCCTTTGGTGTCCTTTCAGAATTATTATGCACAAGTGATTCTATCATTCTGAGCTACTGACAATATTGTCGAACCTAAGTAAACCACAAATAAATGTGTGCATGCACACAGATATGTGTTCATGTATTCATGGTACGTATGGTCCCCAGTGTGTGCAGTAGTAATGGTCCAGAAGGTCTGGCATGAGTTGAATTTTGCACAAGTCAAAATTGAGTATACATATCTTCAACTGTATGTGTATACACAATGGAGCCCAGTTGAAATCGAAACTCCAACACACTGGAACCTGTTTGGATGCAGTGTGACCACCCTGCTGCCTGGGACAGTCACTCAGCAGTATTCTTCCACCACCTTCATCCTATTATGCTTTTGTTCCTGCAAAGAAAAATTGGGCATACATATAAAAAATATTATTCTTTCTTTCTTTATTTCTCTCTTTTACTTTTTAAGCATTATGAAATTTTGTAAATCATGGAGTGCATGTATTGGCAGTGATACAAGCTTAACGTGTTCTAATCAAGCTCCACATGTGGATTTATTGTGAAAGTATAAACTTAACCCCAAATTCAACAAAAGAATGGCTGTTTTAGCTTGCTGCTTCAATTACTATATGCTTGTATGAGTAACATTGTAACTGTAGTAACAGAGGAGTCATGGTGACAGGACAGTGTTTCATTAAGATACGTCTGTTCTAAATATATACACTGTGGTGTAAGTAGATTGTTAATTGTTTTAATTTATTGGGTGATATCACAGAAAAAATAAAAGAAGCACTAGTAGATTTTAATATGGAGGTTTGTGTCATGTATATCTTCATGTCTTATTACCAGAATGCAAGACAGAACTGTAATATGAAGGTGACTTGTAAGCCCATATGGGAGAGATCAAGCATTTGGGAATGACGCTAAGAAATGAGATCCTTCAAGAATTTAGGAGTATATGAAATTTGGGAAATGCACGTAGTATCACTCACTTCAGAGTTACTGCCTTCCCATCACCTCTCAGAAATCTATATTAAAAAAAATTAATCTTACCTGCTTTATTTTGGATGTCCTGTTGTGCAGAATTTATTTTTTGAGGAGTCAGTTATTTTATTCTAAACAGTTTTCTACGTGACATTGAAGTTATACACAGCTGACCTGCTGCATTTGCACACTAAATTTACTCCATCCTAAAACATTACAATAAGGTGGGAGAACATTGCATAATGCAGAACTTTATAATTTATGCTGTTCATTATATAGATTAATTTGTCACTGAACTTCTTCAGGGTTGAAGTGAATTGGGAAGACCAATAAAAAAGCTAACTATAGGTGGAGAATTGCACAAAGCACAAGTCAGTGTTTGGTGGTCTGTTTGGTGATTCTTGCATGAGATGTGTTGCTGGGCAGTGGCACTGAAAAGTTGTATTGGGGTTTTTGCTTATGCTTGACATTGTCATAGGAAATTTGGCTACAAATGTCACTTTGTCCTCTTGGAGTGGAAGAACTTTTGATCAGATGGATGGCAAGGACTTGAGCCGTGAGTGGCATAATAGAGTAGGTTGAAGGTGTATACAACCTGGAGGAAGTCATGTTGGCTGAAGGCAACTGTGATTTGGTTGGGGTTGGGGCAGGGGCGGGGGGTGTGGGCTGTGTCCCTTATTTTAATTATACCCTTGCATTTGCCTTACAAATGAGGGAAGTTACAGAAAACCTATCAAGAGTGTTTAAAAAGTTGTAGCCACAATTAATTTGGTTGACTTGTTGGCCTTTTCACAGGCAGCATTGACTGGCCTGCTGATTTAATTTGCTTTTGTCAAAGGCTTCAGGCAGCTTTGGTCAGCCCCGTCTGGGAACAGATGCTTTCCAGGTGACCAAACTAGAGATCAGTGCACCAGCTAACATTTGAGTCCAGACTCTAAGTTAGTGTTCTGATGTGGTTAGCAAAAAACGGAACTTTCAAATCCTTTTGAATTTCCTTATTAGCAATGTACTAAAGTGTGCTACTTGCAATAAAAAATCCTTAAATTGTACCACCCACAGCTTTGTGATGGTGCATGCACCATATGTCCAGACATGGTATACATGGTTTCTAGTGGGATGAATGAGCTGCTTATGCAGCAGAACACTGATGGACAGGCCACTTGGGTGGCAGGTGGTACATGTAAGACCTCCATCCTCCATATAGTCACAGTTGACATTTAATCAATCATTTGTCCCAGTATGGCACCAAGGCTTATATCCCGGTGTATAAGTAATTGGTTTCAAGTTTCTGAAGCCACGATGTGACAGCTTGCTTCATGTTACAAATTGCTTGGCAGCCAAGTGCTTCTTGAGGGGTCCAGAGAAATTGAAACACTGGGCACCACACTCAACTGAACTTGTCACTCATTAGAGTGCTGCAGCTGGCAGGTTATGGACCACAATCCCCAGTCACAGTTTTACACCCAGTGAATTCCATCTCTTTACCAAATCTTTGGACCTCCTAAGAAATACCTGGCTGGCAAGCAGTTGTATCAGATGATGATGTGAAGCATGCTGTCCCCTCATGGCTACAGACACTTTATACCAGTTTCTCTCATACCAGGTTGCAAGCATTGGTACTGCAGTTGGATATGCTTAAATGTCAGTGGTGACCGTGTGGAGGTCTGATGTGTATGGTCTGCTACTTATGTGCCATGTATATTTTGACATCAGAATAATTTTCTCAGCATCATAGTGCTTATACAGGATTTAATCCAACAAACTGCAAATCCATAAAAAAATAATCATTGTCACTTTCGCCCCACCTACATGTTTTGACCTCTACAAGGTCATCATCAGGGAGGTATATGTAAAGGTATACAAGTACAACAAAATCTGTCATAGGTGTGCATGTATCATTCAGTACAATATTGCCAACTAAAATTACTAAAAATGTTTAAAATATAAACCACTTAACTGACATTTTACAGTCCTGAAATGTATCTTCCATTGCTGACAATCATCTATGTCAATTTATAATCTTCATTCAAAGAGAATATCCCTATGTTGTCTGGTTGGTGTTTATACCATGCTGGACCACTGAGTAGGAGGGACATAAGTGGCAAGTGAGTATTTATTATTGAATATGCAATTTGTTGTGGGATTAAATACTGTATAATCAATCTGTTGCAAGGAATGTGGATTACAAAAACCAGTGTGCTTGTTACTTTATTTTAAAACTTCCGTTTGGATTTAAGTAAGTACTGTTGAAAGAATTAAGCACTGTTAAAAAAAAATGTTTGTACCCATTGGTTGAATTTTCCATCCTTCTTATTCTTGTAAGAATGTGTCTGTCTGTCTGTCTACAGAGAAACCTAAACTGCCTGACAATTACCAAGAACAAACCTGGGACAAGCTGAAAGAAGCAGTAGTAGCAATCCAAACATCGAAGTCTATTCGTTACAGCCTTGAAGAGCTTTATCAAGCAGTTGAGAATATGTGTAATCATAAAATGGCTTCAACATTATATGTAAATCTTACTGGTAAGTGCACTTTGTGATGTTATTCAGTTTTAAGGGAATGTTAAGCTTGGAATGTGAGGACTGAAGAGAGAAGAAGTAACAAGATTGGAGAAAGTTACATAATCAAGACATTTTTAAATTTTCTGTGGTAATGTTGAAGTGATTACATGAATAAGAGAAGAGCAGATTATGTAGGGGGGGGGGGGGGGGCATTTTAAAAGCAAGGGAAAACCGGGGAAAACAGGGAAAAAGGATTTTTAAAAAAAAAAAAAAGA
>Ga0123354_10019861_pt1 | contig 10555 bp, 4 predicted proteins | sample TergutLab28metaG_2_FD_97872 | JGI IMG/M metagenome (GOLD analysis project Ga0123354, IMG submission 97872) | Labiotermes labralis P4 segment gut microbial communities from Petit-Saut dam, French Guiana - Lab288 P4 | ecosystem: Host-associated > Arthropoda: Insects > Digestive system > Gut ...
CATTTTAGGTTGCACGTGTTTAAAAATGGACTGATAAACAGTGCAGTATTCTTGAGAGAGACAATCCTATTTCTGTAAACCAACATGGCCAAAACACACAGGGTCAATGAGACATCAGAATTGCGCGACATATTATGTGCCTACGATCTGAGCCCACAGCACATATTTCCTACATAAGTTTCAGAAGGAAAGTTCTCTTTACTCCGAAGCCTACACATTACAGAAGAGAAAGTATTATTGTTTAAGAAACATCAACTAATGCATATGATGAATGAGCCAAGTCACTCTACATGTTTCGTGTGTCACAGCACCCATCATCAGGAGTACTAAAAATTTTAACCGCAGCCTCCGGTACAGCTACTTCCCTCCAACGTGGCCTGATAGGGCCACGTTGGGGGGAAGTAGCTGTACCAGTATTATGACCTGTACCGGAGGCTGCAGTTACAGTTTTTAGTACGCCTGATGATGGGTGCTGTGACACCCGAAACATGTAGTGACTTTGCAGTAAATAAATATCTGCATACTGTTGCATGTGGTTGGATTTTTATTAACAGTGAATTACGATGCATGGAACCATGAGCTTAAAATTTCAGATGTTTTGAAGAAGTAACATATTCTCTTTTTTTTATTTGTATTGATGTTATCCTGAATAAACTATTTTGTATTTACGCCGATAATTACAAGATTTACCTGTAGATTAAATTATGAATGAATAAATGTAATCTCCGCCTTTTAGACTTTATGTTAATGATTACATGTAGGACTACAGTTGCATGAAAAAGGAATTTATAGCAGCATTATACTGCTGTCAGCAATATCTATAGGATCTTTTCTAGTCGTTATATGACTTACGGCCATAAAAAACTGTCAAGTCGCTTCCTGCAGGGATAGAAACAATTCACCACGGAAGCTAATGACTCTAGAAGTGTGTTGTTCATATCAGCTCCATATCCTATTGACATCAAAATACACTTTGCATGTGCAGTGAATAACTATATTGTGCAGTCAACTAAGGTAAAGGCACATTTGTGTTGCTGTCCAGGGAGAAAAGTGGATATGGATTTTTTCGTTCCACGGATGCAATTGACCCTGTATGCCACGCCACGAAAAGTATGGTGAAGTGGAGGTGAGAACAGCCTGAAATTTCTTCAAAAAACCTAGGAAATTTCACCAATCTCTTTGTACTTGTAAGATAGACTGCTCTCTCTTGCAGAAGAAACCAACTAGATCGGAATGTTAATCGGGAATAGAAATTTAAATAAGCCTTCTTTCGTAGATACAAAATATTTTACCTTCGAGTAATATTGATCTGTTGATTATAGAAGGGCTAATTAGAAAAATATTAATAATTTATTTACTGTATTTAATGTATCATCACGACAGAACCCGCAGTATTTATAAATATATATGCTGCCTTCCAAGTAATCCAATTCGTTACTGGGTCTCAGAACTGCCATACCACAAAGTAATAATTACATTGTATAAGAATTTTCACCTTTGGGTCACTTTAGTGTCTGAGAATTCGCAGATCTCTCTTTGCCGTTTGCAACAGTAATCTACCTGTACTTATTCCCACTACTCGGCACTGTAATGGATTTTCTTAGTTTAAATTAAAAAAGTATTTAAAATAAACTTTCGCTGTTTGCAAGCATCATTCTCTACCACAATTCGCAGTAACGAAGAAGTACTAGTGGGAGAGGTTTTGTGTTCAGTATTGGTTCAGTGTTAGAAAATATTACTAGTCATCGTCCACATGATAGGTAGGCTACATCAGAGTGGAGAAAATTTTAGTAAAATTGACGGCGGCATTTGTCGTACGAATATTTAATTTTTTGTTTAATTAAGAACAGATGTTTGTGTTGATATTCGCTGGGTCCTCAACGTCTGTCCACTGCGAACTAAAAGTTAAGAAGTATTGCGTGACTCCCTGGTAGAGGGCGGTACATTCTTTGGGCCGAGAATGCCCTGGGTGTTGTGCTTGTATGTGCACTTTTCACAGCATCATAATTTTTATAGTCAGATGGGCCACAAAATCCAGTCGTTCCGCCTGACAAGAAACGGTTAGCCTCTACGCTGTGGGGACGGTGAAAGGACCATTTGCTGTTGGTTAATAGGACAGGTGTCATATTTCTTTCAGAAGAACAACGAAGCTTTACCGCCAATACCTTGTCCAAGTTAGCCGGTTGTTTGAGGCCTGTCTTTGGTGCAGTAAACCAAAGCACATGCCTTATCTCAGTCGGTTAGTGGCCGGGTTCTCTCGTCGGACGTCTGGGATCCTGGGATCCTATCTAAAGCAGTGAATTCGAAATTTGAGAAGGAACACCATTTCCTTTTAATACGTCAGCTCTTTTGTAATTCCTTTAAAGCAGAATCGTTTTTAATAAGATATTGATTCACGTAGTCACAAAATGATACGCATTCTATGGAAACCTAATTTCACCACCATGTTCACAACACCATGTCATTTCTCCCTATATTGAGCCAATTTATTCCAGTCCAACCTATTCCATCTTATTTAAGATGCGTTTTAGCATTATACTCCCATATAGCCTCAGATGGATCTTCCAGTCTTCCCCACAAAATACCTGTACTTATTTTTCTTCTTCCTCCTTCGTGCCACATGGCTTCCCCAATTGAATCTTCTTGATTTTACCTCTCAAATGTTTATGGAAAGTAAAAAATTTTTAAGCATTGAAAGTGTGAAATCTTATGAAGACCCGAACCCAGTTTGTGTGACCTGCGGACGTGAGTAAATAGAAGGATTTTGGCCTTTTAGGATGAGCATATTTAGCCAGTACAGTGAATAGACTGTTAACTGCATGCCGGGGGGATAATGGTTTGATTTGCGGCACAGGTAAAAAATTCTTCCCGTCCTGCCGGACGTCCAGATTGATAACGTCGCCTGCTCATTTTATTTTTTAAAGGATACAGGAAGCTCCTTTTCCGGGAGTAAAGCGACTGGCAGGTGAAATGTAGCTGTAGTTGAACTCCTTGAAATATCTTCGTAACATGCTCTGGAAGAATTTAGTATTTCGTTCCATTCATGTGATCACTGTTATGAACACAGTGACTAAAGTGCTCACACTACGATGCTAGGGTTTGGCTATTAAAAAAAAAGACCTGTTTTGAACATGAATTTTGATCCGGATTCTTCCGTTGTTTAATTACGCCTTCTGTTTTTGCCCACTTTCTTTCCATTAAGAGGACTGAAAACCTTCCGTCCTTCTATTTAAAGATATAATCGCTGTTTATTTTGAGAATTAACAGATTCACAAAAATGTATCTTGTGGAGAAAAGTGCCAAGTTATTACATGCTTGACACGCAATATACATTTGATGTTTGTTAGACCGTGCATAATTGTGATAACTGAAGAATAAAGACCAACTAGATGCCACTTATTATTTTACTGTACTTCTTGTAGGCTCAACATGTTTCGGGCATTACTATGCCCATCTTCAGGAACTCGCGACTGTGATGTTGATTACCACATTGGTCGTTTCGTTCTTAGTTTGCTGTATGTTGGAGGTTAGGTGAGGTTAGCCTGGATTAGTGTCCGGGCTTCAGGCGTGCAACCCGGAAAACTCCTACATGTTTCGGCACTATTAATGTTTAAATTATAGGACAATTGTAATATTTTAAAGATTTTGAACACTCAGATTTCAACAACTGTGGTGAGAACTTACATAAAACCTAAGTGACATATCTTAAGTTTAAGTTGTATTGCCAACATCTGCTTTTTACATACTTGTGTAACTTGGCAAGGTACTGACTACGAGCTCCTTGAGGATGACACAATGGAGTCCAAAAATGTAGGAGCCTGAAAATTTGTCAATTGTGCATTTGTTGGTCAGTTTACAAAATAAAGGGGAAATCTGTGTTTTGAAGCTTGAGAGAAGAAAATAAAAATCTTCTAAGGTAGACAGCGCGTCAAAGTGTTAAAATGTTCCGACTTTTCTAAGAGTGAATCTGCCTCCATCTGCAGGGATATTTTCAGTCCCTGTAACTTTGAAATTCTTTTACACTTTGACGCGTCGGTCTGTAGGAGAATATTTTATTTTAGAGGAAGTTTAATTATGCAGTTGAGAATAAACAGCTTTTCATATAAACAAGTGTAAATAGACAGAAATTTTTAACGTTGGAAGTATGCAAGTTTGCTGAAGTCAGATTTATGGCCAATTACTATTCAGAAAATATTTTGTTACCGGGGACCGAATTGGAAAACCCATTTTGCAACCTGGACCGTTAGAACTCTTCCTTTATACTGCGTCGTTTAATTTTGACTTTGGTGAAGAAAGCGAAGCTAGAAAAAGGCAACCCTTGAAATTGATGTGTAAATTCAAAATGTATTAATGTCACTAAACAAGACAGTTTAGTGACATTAAAAAGCCATTTTTGCCTAAATGACATGCACACGAATTTAAAAAAATGTATTTGCCGAATATAAGCTGTGCTGAGTAGCAAAAATGTATGTCAAAATTATTTTCACTCATTAAATGGCGTAACATGTTCACAGTATCACGCGTTAAGGTTACATATTTGTCATCAGTAGTGAAAATGTCATTAGTGTGCATGAAAATATGATTGAAATAAGGCATTATAGTTATACCTGAGTGGGTAATATAATTTATAAATTTTTATCTGGGTGTAAAAATTATCACAGTATATTGCTTATGGTACTTAGTCATGGTGTCGTTATATTTACTGTTATGCATTCCTCTTCGTTTTTAAATTTGTATCCCAACTTCACTTCCTCAGCTCACTGTCACACGGATGCATCAAGGAATTTCGCATGCCTGCTTTAAACCCTATTAATCGTATAGTGGCAAAGCCACACAGTGTTCCGCTGTTTTCGCATATATTGTTTATATCATAATTCTGAAGGTTTATTGTGGTGAATGTTAAAATATTAACGAAATTTGATGTAGACTTACACTCACAAGCCTGTCAAAAAGTGGGCATTTCGGTTCTGCATCTTTTATGTGCAGAAATATCCTGTGCTTTCTCGGGTGTCATACAAATGTTTCTGGTACAGTTTCAATAATATTGTACTACAGGTTTCATTTGCTAGTCTGTAACTACATGAAGTCTTAGGTAATTTTAAAAGTGTTTATCTTAAATTTTCGGTGACCACGGTAGCACGGTGGTTAATGTGCTGTGCTACAAATCGGAAGGTCACTGGTTCGATCCCACCTGGTGTCGGTGGATTTTTCGTTGACATAAAATCCTTCCGATCGCACTATGGCCCTGGGGTTAACTCAGCCTCTAACAGAAATGAGTACCAGGAGTATTTCCTGGGGGTGCCGTTGTCACGGAATTTGGGAGCCTTAACTTCCTGGAACCCTCTGGGCCACTCCAGGCCTGTAACGGGACTACTTTACCTTATTTATCTTAAATTGTCAGAACACGTGTCTGGAATATCATTTCTACCACCGGGATTTAGGCGCACGCTGTTGCAACTTTTCCAGCAATTCTGCTTGAATGAGGCGGAAGAACGATGAGAATTATACTTTCTAGAATTGACTTCGACGCGTTAAATGTTTCTCCGGAATTTCTAACGTCACAAAAACTCGTAACATTGTCAACATAGAAACCTTGATAGTGTAATAAGTACAGTGACTACACTATTGGCTCCAAACTACTTTTCCATTTCAACATTCGTACCCGCTCTGGAACCCAACCAGCCTCTTATTCGACGAGTGCAGGGGGCTTTTTCTCTGGGTAAAATGGCCGGGACGTGAGACTGAACACTCGTCTTATTTTCATGCTCCCGTATGCCGTCATGGCATTCACTACTGTACCAAGGTTACTTAACTCTCTCTATTGATAACTCTGAATGTGTGACGTTTCCTTGCTGTCGTCCACTTGACTGATACTCTGTACTGTTTCAGGCAAGACAAGGACAAAGGACAAGTACCGTGTGGTTTACAGCGACCATCAGCGTTTGGAACTGGAAAAGGAGTTCCATTACAGTCGGTACATCACAATCAGAAGGAAGGCAGAGCTGGCAACAAATTTGGGGCTCTCTGAGAGGCAGGTGAGTCGGTAACAGTCGCTAAACTGGTCAAAAACAACCATGCCATTTGTGGAACCCAAGGCAGTATTCAGAGCAAATTGACTGGCCACAACCGCAGGCATTTAAATAATGTGTTTAAAGACAGCGATAGCTGTGTGTGCCATCTGCTTTAAATCAACGAAATGTTCTATCAGTAGAAAATTCACTGTTATAGATAGTTGAGCCCCGCTGCACTACTGGGATGGATTACAGGACTTCCTCGCTTTTCTAAAATTAAAGAGAAAGTTTTTAAGCCTTTTCCGAAAATTATTACCCTGTATTATATAGTATTTGTGTAGCTCATTTGCCAAAATTCTACAGCAGGGAAGTATTCACTGCTATCTTGCCCTTTTAGGGGCTTTTGTTGGTGTGTGTGTGTCAGAGACAGAGAAGATAATAGAGTGGATTGTTCGTCATGGCGGCCAAATAAATGTACGTAATCGACGATAACACGTAATCTTATTGTTTGTGTGACATGCGAGAGGGTCAGAAAGAATACTGCAGCGGATGATAAGGCGAGGGTAGCGGCATAGTGTCCGCTGTACCTACTCGAAAGACAAAGTCCATAAAGATTTCATTATCAAAGAAGCAGATCGCCTGTCTTGACGCACCAGTTGCTCAGTTATAATGTTCCCAACGCTCGGAAAAAATGTACTGATTTCATCTTCAGGACTATTAGTCAGTGAATTGACCTGCTTTCTCAGCAGTGAGACCGTTGGTACAGGCCAGTTGAAATGTGAAGGCATATGCTCAGAAACCAGATTTCGTCTTTCAGCGAAACGGACGAGTCCATTTAAATTGTCCGGGGCGTCAGTTCAGTCGACTACTGGCAGCCGAGGTATGCGCATCAGCGGTAGTAATGCTGGATACACCATGTTCCGAGGTAGTGTGAAGGGTACTGGCTTCCCACTTCATTCGCCAGTTTCCCCTACACTTCCCCTCCCATGCTTAACCGTGTGCCATCACATTTCAACTGGAGTCTACCTCCAATTGTTTTTTATTATTTTCTTTTCCTCATTCATTGTGTTCGGTTGCCGCATGATTCATTTCCTATAATACGATGAACCGCTACAAGCTCGTATATCAGTCTGCGTGAATACATAACAATATTGCTTGTAAGGATGTCAATGGAAACGGGAATATTAACCAGTACTGAATAAAAGTGAGAGTTCTCAGAATATGACTCTTTTGAAACCACGATGTTATGGAACAATTTGTATCAATCAAAAATGCGGAATTTCGTTTCATATAACTAAAATATATCAAGTAAAACTTTTAGAATTGATTTTTCTCTTTTGCAGATAATAATTGTGTGCGATAATATTTACATTTTTATCTGTTTTGGTGGTGGTTGTTGTTATTGTTATTCCCTTGGACGGTGCTGGGGCTTACACTGACTTCTCGGAAGTTTAGGGAGGACGTTGGGCAGGTACATGAAGGCACTTTCAACCCTTCTGCTTCAACTGAAGACCAGATCATGATTCGCCACTCCCTGCAGTTTCCCTGCAGTTTATTCATCTAATTCGTATGAATCTGACAATCAACAACTGTCAATTCTGTAAAGATTTGTTCTTTGCTAGGAGGCGCAAAGTGTTTACTGTAATGAATGTTACGTACATTTTCCCTGTGTAGGCTACAAAGGCATAGAAGGAGAGCAGAAGTATAGGCCCGTTCATTCTTTTCCTAGGCATTAGATAGAGTTCCGTGTTCAAGATCTTGCTCCGTACTCTCTATACCCTTGGAAGGAGCCCCAGTAATCACCGAAGCGAATGAAGTTTTAAATAATGAGGTCTAAAGGAATGTCGTGCCTTAAAGGTTTAAGATTTGTTCCCTTTCTCTTCTCTTCAACTCAAGTTTTCAACAGGGTTTCCAACCGAAATATTGTATCAGCATCTCTGTCGTATTTTATGTATGCTCACGCACCTAATGCTTGGCCTGAATGGATCTAATATTTTGGCGAAAGACTGCTTACTTACAATGTAAGGTATATTCCACGAAAGTCTTTCTCAAAGAGCTAACATCCCTTCTGATGTGCGGTTGACCGTGCATCGTAATTCAGTATGGATAATAAACCAACTAGATGTCACTTTTGTGTTATCCTTTAATTTCTCCTTTACAATTTGCTCGACATGTTTCGGGCAACTATATGGCCATCTTCAGGAGCTGACGACTGAGTAGTGTTTCGCCCCTTGTTGGTATTGTGCCGTGGCTGCAGGAAGGCTGTCAGCCTTCCTGCAGCCACGGCACAATACCAAATAAAGGATAACACAAAAGTGACATCTAGTTGGTTGTTTATCCACATTAACATCCCTTGTATGGGGCCCGAATGTTCATTCCCCAATATCCAAAAGACAACTACTGTGCCCTATCTTCCGCTTTACACCCGCATAACCTATATTCGTATGTTCCATTATCCTTTCATTTACGCTTGTATCTCCTATCCGGACTTTAGACGTTTCCTGTCCGGATAATCTGGCTGTGCGACCTGGCGGTAAAGTATAAAAACAAACTCGTCATTACTGGTGACAGTCTGAGAGTTTGTAGATTTACAACGCGGCCTTTTCCGAAGCTTTGTTTGGATACTGATAACTTCCGCAAGCCGTATGCTTACTCTCACACACTTTGTACCTTATTTAGGCTGGAGGCCATTCAGAATTAAATAGGCAATAACATAAAAATTTTCAATATCGTGTTATCCTAATATATTGAATAGTGGCTAGCACCTGGGCGTCAAACTTTAGGCTTTGACTCCGTCTTGCAGTGGTACCTCTGCATCTGTCCGGTGTTAACCATTAGCATATCTGAATCAGCCACTGATTGTTTTCTTCATAGATTCACTTTACGACTCTGAACAATACAAAAGATAGCACACAAAGGAATGCATTTACATTCAGCGTAGGATTTGGTATTATAATTTTGAAACTGAACAAAATAAACATCGCGTGTACTTCCGTGCCGTGCTGGATGGTCGAATGTATATGTAGTTCTAACAGGCCATTTCGATATTTGATTTTATTATGAAAAAGTTTTCGTATTCCTACCTTTAGTAGTCGCGGATTTGTTTGAAGAGAGAAAGACAAGGCAAGGAAGGGATAACTACAATGGTCGACTCATGAGAAAGACTGTGACCTTCACACTGTGGGTAATTTAGAGTATCTCCTGGTTAGCTTTACAGAGAAAACATAAAATGAAGTCTGTTACACTGTGTAAAGTAGATTTTACAAATACGGTTTGATTTTCAAATTATGTTATTAAAGTTTATGCTTTCACTGAGAATATATTCTGGCAATTTCCTATATCTGAGCCTTTTGTATAACATTAAAAATGGCGTCATACTTTATTCTGAGTCTTCATTTCTTCCCTTCGTTGTCAGATAGCCTGCTAATCGCTTTTATTTACTGAATACATTCCAGCATCAGTTGATTTATGCAAAATGTTTTTTAAAATTTACGGCCCCCACATTATTGGGTTCAACAGAGCGTTTCATTTTGGCGCAGACAATTTCGACTGGACTGAAATCGGAATTTTGTACGGAGGTCTAAATCTCAAGTCAGCGCATAAAATCAGAATGTTGTCAAACCAGTATTTCTCTTCCTTCGGTATCTTCAAGTCAATCAACTCTGAGTTGAGGGTCATCATGTTTGTAACAGAGATAACCCTCAGCCGTCAAAGCAACGAAATCAACTCTGCCTTTACTTTTTTTTTCTACCTACACACAGTGGCATGATCCATTATTAAACAGCTCGCTAACAATTCTGATATGACTGGGAAAAGTTCCTTTATTCACTCATATCTCAAAATTGGGGCTCTTCACCTGGAATGGTAGTCGCCAGTCTGATCCACTGTAAATAAGCCGAGCAGCTGCGCCTATGCTCTCCTCTTTCCTCGCTTCAGATGAAAATTCTTTCAATTTAAGCAGGTAATTACGACTCCTTTAAACATACGCTGTCGTTCTGTCGAATCGGTTTGCTTGTTGTATATTTTTAATCATTTAAACCCACTTTTGTGCAGTTTTCTTACGAAACTCCCTCAAGAAACCATTTCTTCTCTTATTATTGGAAGGAATTTTCGACAAGTTAGAACAGTTTTCTTTTTAGCATGGAAATCCACGACCTTTCTCTTGACCACCCACAAATCAAAATCGTCAATGGTTTCATTTTCAGGAAGTCAATTTTTTTCCTTCAGGTTTACAGAGAGCGCTTTCTGTCTTTCTCTCTTTTCTTGTCCACCTTTTTTTCCCGCTATTTAAATAATTTTTTAAAAGCGTTTGTAACATTTGCTTTGTCTCTCCTTCCGTCCGCTTCAAGCAACTCAGCCCCCAAAAATGGAATTTGTGTCAAACTGCGCGTGGAATGCTTTTAAAAAGAGGAAATGGTTGTAACTAAAATTTGCTTCAAATCGGACGTAAACACGAAAACTGTATAGCTGCCTTATTTTTTCTGGAATGAGAGAAGTCGTATAACAGCTATAGAGGAAAGTAAATTACACTTTTCATAACAAAA
>Ga0123354_10019862_pt1 | contig 10554 bp, 5 predicted proteins | sample TergutLab28metaG_2_FD_97872 | JGI IMG/M metagenome (GOLD analysis project Ga0123354, IMG submission 97872) | Labiotermes labralis P4 segment gut microbial communities from Petit-Saut dam, French Guiana - Lab288 P4 | ecosystem: Host-associated > Arthropoda: Insects > Digestive system > Gut ...
CCACCACCACCACCAGGTTAAAGTACAGTTGTCCCTCTCCACGCCTTGAAGGCATGCAGGTAGAGTGTAGGTACAGCTCCACCCATTCTTTACCTTAGCACTAGATTAAATCGCCCAGTTTCACCCCCAGCGGGTTTATCCCCAGGAAAAGCACCCCCGGCGACATTGGATACGAGACGAGGTGGACGTTCTAGAGAAAACTAAAAACGCTGCCAAGAATTGAACCCCGGTTTTTCCGCCCAATGCCCAGTCGCTGTCCCGACTAGGCTTTTCCCCGCCGAAGCACGAACTGTATACCAACTGCTCGCACAGTGGTGCTGTTTGTATTCCACCTTGTGTTGCAACATACAGTGTGGGGGGAGGGGCAGCGGTAAATTGTCTTCATCTTCACTGTCACTGGTGTGTCTTCATAGTGCTACAGAGTCAGCAGTAATTAGATGCCGTGTTGCATGTGTGTGTGTGTGGTGTGTGTGTTTGTGGGGCCACACACGGAATTCTGAACGTTTTGGGTTATTATTGTTATTATGATTATGATTATTATTATTATTAGTAGTAGTAGTAGTAGTAGTAGTAGTAGCAGCGGCAGTAGTAGTACTTACAGGCCCTCTATTTCTTTTTAAGGCCTACCAACCGATTAACACCGGCTTGCCACAGTTATAGCCCGGCCTATTCTAACCTTTAGCAGACAATAGCAAAACATATTTTTGAACTTCGCAATGCAAATAAATTATGATGTGAGCACAACAGAACATTATAATGTGCCTAGTGTGATCGAATGACTGAGTGAGCGAGTCACACCGCTGACAAATTGTTATCGATAATAATCGACGTATTACTGTCGATTAGAATCGGTTGGTGTCGAATACTGTCGCTAAGTACAGTGTGGCAGCCTGTGATATGGCAGACACATAGTTAGTATATTGGTACGTGAACAAAGGAACGAGAAACGCATTGGATAAATTAACAGCAGGTTATGTGGAATCCTGCGACACAGGCTGGTGGGAATTAACGTGAGCGCGTAATTGTGGGCATGGTGAGATACACAGGCATGCAGCCGACTGCTATCGAGTGGGTTGGTTTGGTTTGGATTGGTTTCAGAAGAACCGTGCGACACAACTGTCAGCGTGTCTTTGGCACGTTGTGATTTTCTGGAATGGGATACCGTGCGGTTTGGTAGATGTATACCGACGTTCTTGCAAAAACTTGCTGTCTCCAACCGCACAGTAGACAGCATTTAAAACACATTAATCGCTTTTACAGATTGTACAATTGCATAACTTATTTATTCGCGCTGAATCTGACTACGGTGTTAACATTTTGACGCCTAATGTCAACTATAGTGGTCGTACCGCACCGCTAACCTCTAAAGTTGTATTTTATATATTTATTCAACAAATATAGGTACTGAATATTTTAAGCATGGTATATACTCTCCATTTTTTCTCTTCAAAGTGCAGTTTGTTTCATAATTCTAACATATTTGGTTCCTGTATTATTCACATTTTATATACAGGGTGTGCTAAAATTTAAAAAAATAATTCCGGCGCCAAAAGGTTAATAGTGCCTACGGTTTTTGTTGTTTCGTGTGAAGACGATTTAGAATAATGGATTGGAGACGCACTGTCCAATAATTTGAGGTACTATCTGGAAATCCGCATGGCGATGTGGGAAGACGGCGAAAAACGACAGAATAGCCATTTATATGGCCGAGATCTGAACCCTGGACCTTGCTAATGCGGATCAGGTGTGGTGCCCGGATGTCCTCGCTCGTGACCAACCTTTTGTACGTCTTGTGACATTAATCCCGACTGTACTCATTTTCCGGCGGTGGTCGTCCGAGTCAATTCCACGACAGTGGGACAGGTGTTTCTCCAAGTGCTTCGGCTTCGCCCTGTCAGTATCATTCCACCAAGGCTCCATATTCGTTCTTGCATCCTTCACCAACGCTACATAATCTTAGCAACTGAGAGCGTCGCTAAATAAAGCACTTTACAATATCTGTGGTCTTTCTGAAGTATTTCTCTTTTTATTTATGCACTTTTGCCAATATACGGTATTGCATTCTGAATGCCTATTGTCACCAGAAGGGAGTGTCCTGATGGCCTGAAATTAATGTCGAATTTAGTGGTGGCAAATCCAATTTCATGCTGTAATGAAGTTAACGAAAAACGATTTCAAAGGGTCCGTTCTAAATTGTGTTACAGGGGCACATGCATCAGACCGAAACCTGCAGTAATAGAATATTTGGCTGATCACGTTTGTACCTCAGACAGAAACGTGAAGTGATTTGTGCGTGGTCGGGTTCAGGTATTGTGTTTTGTTGTTTTGTGTTTTGCGAGGCTCATTTATGCATGTCATGAAGCGAAGTGCTTGCTGTGTGGGATGGCAGATACCTGCACGAAGCTTTGCCGTCCAAGAGATGCTAATGGCTCTGCACCTCTTCAAGGAATTACCCGCATTTTGAGGAACCTCTAAGTTCGTTAACGTGTTCATAGTTGCCTGCAACTGATAGGCTGCATATTCTGAACAGCCAGATGAATCCAGTGCACCCAGCAGCCTTCCTTGTTTCTTTACGCTCCATTTTAATATTATCTTCTGACGTTTGTGTCAAACATTGAGCTGCGAACAATAGGTGTGGGATCAGTCAATAACACAACAATATCTAAAAAAGATGTTTAATAAAGGATGAAGTAAACTACGTGTTTCGGCCTAATGTGGCCGTCATCAGGTTTTCATCCGAAAGTATGGTGGTAGTGCTTAGTGCTTTGTGCTATTGTTTATATACACACAACGGGGATGGCTCATTTTAGAAGGATTGAGCTGCAATACTGCCATATTTCGCGGTTATCATAACTTAGCCCTTCAGTTTGTATTTATTCGACGTCTGTGAGGATGCACTGTTGGCTGCACGGTGTGATACGGGGTCACTGTCTGCATGAAAGGGGGCGTCAAGAACACGCATACTCACGTGTCAGTGGCTCTCGGGGAACATCTCATTCGTTATTTAAGACCATTCTCCTCATGCAAGTGTTGAGAAAGGAAGAAAACCCGATATATGCAAATTGAGTTGAAAGCCTTCCTTTAGTACTTTCAAATCGTGCGATGTTTGTTGTCACGACTTTAATCAGCGGACCGCAGAGCAGACTGTGGGCGGTGCTGTACAGCAGCAGTTGTGTGGACGACGTGAGGTGTATCAAAGTTCCTTTACGGCAGTTCTTCTTGATTAAGCATTGTGTAAGTCACGTCGCTTCCTCTGAGAAGACAGACGCAGGGTGTGAGTCTGTGGAACGGTTTGTTTAAGTTGTTAGAGTTGTAGAGTGGTCTGCGCACCCACTAGAGTCGGTCCTGTGGATTTAGAAATTGTCACCAGTAATGTAAGCCATAGAAACGTCTTTAATCTGACTGGCGACTCAGAAAATTTGCTCGGAATTTTTAAATCCCCCTATTCTTCGTTCGTTAAGGAGCAGAAGACAGGCTGGCGCAGAAGTAGTGCTACAGTTTTGAATAAGTTGCGAGTTTCCTTTGCGAGGGTGGGAGGTGGGGGGGGGGTGGTTTCTGGGTTCGCGAGATCGATAGGGCGTGATTCAGCTGTTAGACAGATCGTGCCCACAAACTGCCCCACAATATGTACACATCTGTTGAACGACTGTGGCAGACTAAGCCCATGGAACAGACTCCTTGTTCCGAAGCTGATATTTTCTCACCTAGTCAAAAAATTTCCACACATTTTATGGAACCCGGGGTTTCCTTACTGTGTCCACGATAGCTCGCCACATGTCCCTACCCTAAGCCGGTTTAATCCATTCCACTGCCCGTCATCCTGTTCAAGAGCCGTGTTAGTACTATCCTGCCTACGTCTAGGTCTTCCAAGTGTTCTGTTCCTTCAGTTTTGCCCACCAAAACCTGTAAGCGTTTCTGCTGTCCCCCTTACGTGCCACATGCCCCGCCCATCTCATTATTCTTGATTTCATAGCCCAAATAATGTTTGATGAGCAGTACAAACGGTAATGCTGTTTGGCAAGTAATGTTCTCAAGTCTCCTGTAACGTTGTCCCTCTAACTTCCTCAGTGTGTTCTTCCTCTAAAGACACACCGAGTTGCACAGCCATACAAAACCACAGGCACATAATAGCCATGTATGTTTTAATTTAACAACCTTGCCTGTCGTACATTTTGTTAGCAGTGTGGAGTAAATATAATAGTGTAGGCGTTCTTTATTGATGTATTTGGCTGTGGACTCCATTAGCAAACTGGCTGTATAGTCAGGCCTGTAGCCTGTGTCCGAACTGAAGGCCAAATGGTTCGTATGCCGTAATATGCGAAGCCAGAAACGCTGCACATTGCGCGCGCTAGTTGATGCTGGTTAATAAATTCTCGTGGATTGGAAGAAACATTCGCTGTGGAGCAGCTTTCGCTTTTGTGTTAAAGTTATTTATGAAGCGGATCGTACACTCGTGTAGCCTTCGTACGAAAAATAGGCCAATATGTTTTTCTGACGTCACACGATCTGAGGAGCAAGATTAACCATCGCCAACTGTAAGTATAGGGTGTATCTTTTATCGGCACGGCAGCTGTATGGCTTAGACGCCGTGCTGAAGGACAGGATAAAAGGAACTGCCGTATAAGCGGCTAAAATCAAATTGTTAGTTGTGTTTAAAACGTTCTGGAATTCGAATTTGACGTTCAGGTGACCGTGCAGCGTGATAAATTCGTGTAACAAAACCAAGTAGATGCACTAATTTCTCAAATTTATTTTTGGAATAAAATTCTACATGTTTCGGGCAGTTCCTCTGTCCATCATCAGGAATTTTTTCACTGTACACACAGCAGTGGTATATGTCATGCAGCTTTCGAGCAGGATCAGGACATTCCGTCCTGATCCTGCTCGCAAGCTGTCAGTAAACCTGTATGACATATACCATTGCTGTGTGTACAGTGAAAAAATTCCTGATGATGGACAGAGGAACTGCCCGAAACATGTAGAGTTCTATTCCAAAAATAAATTTGAGAAATTAGTGCATCTACTTGGTTTTGTTACAAGTACTTGAATTCGTCGCCCTGCATTTTAAACAAATGTAAATCAAGTGTAAACACCAGTTCATGGCACTGCAATATATATTTGGTACTGTGGATATGTGCTTGGCCTGAAGGCAGCTGTTATAGCCGATACATGTTGCTGTTCATTACATATACACAGAGTTGTGTTCAGTTTTAATTTGTTGCATCTGCTAGTATATTTAAACAAAACAGAGATGCCCTGCCTAAAAACTCTGCATTTTGGCCAAGCGGTGTATTGCTCTTATGTACCGTTCCAACAGTGAACGCTGTTAGCCGATTGGTCTTACGAAGAGAGACGTAGCGCCTTCTATGAGGTACGAACTGAATTTTTTACGTGTTTGATGCATTTCAGTGTGCTGTTCGCGGCGGATAAAATAACGCTGGGGCAGGTTTTTCTCGTGTTACTTCATTATTCCCCTGTCAGTATCATTCCACCAATGATACGTGCACATTTTCATCTCAAAACTTCTCTTTGTAGAAGGACAAGCGGGCGAAGTGTGGGTATCTCCGAACAGAGCAGTGGAGTTGCGGAGTGACCGGCACTAGGCATATTAGTGGAACTGTGGATGGAAAGTTCTTGTGGACTATTCGTTCTTCCCTTTACAAGTATTGGTTGCTGCTAATGACCATGTGTAGGGGCGACTGCCGATCAAGCTCCATAGTTTTTGTAATTACATTATTCCAGGAACTTTTTGATCCCACCATGTATAATCTCAGTGTTCTGTTGACTAGTAACGTAACATTACCTTTCGCTGTCGGCGAATCATTAGGCTGCTAAATACAGCGCACACATATTAATTATTGCCATTATTGATGCTTTGTGCTTCGAGTTTTGACTTCCAATGCGAACATTCATATGTTTGAAACTTGATATGACTTAATGATGGTGAAAACTGTTCTCTGGTCCAGGTGTTCGACAGTAGACGTGTTAAATAACACACAGTTAAACTGCCATACGTTAGCACCTTGAAAGGTACTGGCTACTGTATGTATCGCCAGGTGTTACAGTCAACAACTCCACGTTCTGCCCACACAGTGTGTTTTGTGTGGATCTGAGAACAAACAGCGATTATTTCACTATACAGCATTAAATGACTGGTTTTTATAACAGACGGAGTGTGTCTTTGCGCGGTACGAGCTGAATCTGTAACTGTAATTCAGGTTAATTCTATGTACTTCCTGTAACACCAGGATTAACATTCAACAATTCCACGTTCTGCCCACACAGCTGTATTTATGTGTTTTGTGTGGATCTCAGAACAAACAGCGATTATTTCCCTATACAACATTAACTGGCTGGTTTTTGTAAAGGAGACGGAGTGTGTTTACTGCGCGGTACGGATTGAATGTTGAAATGTAATATAGATTGATTGTAGTCTTGAAGTAATGCCGAGCAGGCGCTGACAAAAGACGCTGCGCCGGTTGCTTGACATGGAACCCCCCCAAGTGTCATCACAATGCAACACCGGAACAGAGAATTCAGCGCTAATGTTAGTCTTCTTTACCTTATTCCATTCTCTCAATACTCCACTTCCCCTCACCGTTCCTCCTTCAACTCACAGCACTCTGCCTTACCTCTATCCTACCTTTGCCAGGTCGAGCAGCACAGAGCAATAAATTTTCCCCTTCCGCCATCTAATTACAGCTGTAGTGCCTGCCTGCCTGCCTTCCGCTATACCCGATGCTTATTATTATTCTCCTTATTAAAGTCTTCAAGGGTCAAAAGGTGAAATGCACAGGGATTAATCATTATATGCGACAGAAATGTTGGTAGACCTGATGTGAAATGTTGCACAGCGAAGAGGCTTGGTGTGAACAAACTGAGTATCAGGACGATATTACGTGTCCTGTGGCCGCGTTACGAGAGGAGCATTGGATGGGATTAGTGCGAGGGTCCATCGCGGGTTTGTATAGAGTTGGCTTTTAGGCTGCGACGTTAGGAGTTGCAATCCAATCCTTGCTTTCAGCTTTTGTGCCAGTTGAATAGCGTGGCGGCCAGCCAGTCGGAGGCAGACATGCTCTCTTGCTTCAGGAGAACAGGATCGGAAGATGATTATTTGTTGAACACTATAAAGCATGGTGGTTACTAAATGTGCCGCCAGTTTAACATTCACAAATTCCACGTTCTGCCCACACAATGTATTTATGTGTTTTGTGTGGATCTGAGAACAAACAGCGATTATTTCCCCATACAGCATTAACTGGTTGATTTTTATAACCAAGACGGAGTGTGTTTACTGCGCGGTACGAGGCGGATCATGTTAGGCCTTTGTAATGTAGATTAAGTCACTGAAAGATGGAATTAGTTAGTGCTTCAGACTGAGTATCGTAAGTGTTGTGGCTAGAAGCTGCTGCGGCCTATTTTAAATGCTATCGTGGCATTTGCTAGGAGGAGTGGGAAGAAACCATGGAAGACCTTGGTCTGGATGGAGACTTGAACCCTGTACCGCTCAGATACGAAGCGGGAATATCTTGACATTCTGTTTCAGCGTGATGATTTGTTTCGTGATGTGTGAAAGGGATGAGAGGCAGTTGTGTGTTGGATTGACTGCATATATCACTGACTGCTGGCACCTGCCAATAAGTAATGTCGCTTGCAACATCTCTCTCTCTCTCTCTCTAACCCCGCAGTGACTCTTTGCGTGCAAGAAATGTTGTATGTCATGATGTGCACAAAAATGTTCTAGTTACTGCAGTAGCTGTCGGTGGCTCAGTGGCCTCTTTTAACAACTAGTCACTTTATGAACCGCCTGATGTAACATTACACAGACGTGACTCTGCGCACGCGGTGTATTCGCTTGTTTATTGTGATTATTCGCACAATAACAACGTTCTTCGCTTTGAAAATTAACCGGGAAGCCACTGTAATTGAGAGGCACAGTGTTTCCTTTGCGGTACGAAGTGAAGCTGTACGTAGTGTGAAGGTACAGCAGTCCCTGTAACAGGCCTGGACAGGCCCCGAGGGTTCCTGGACGTTGAGGCTCCCCGATTTCAAGACAATCGGCACGTGAAGATTGTAACGTTGTCAGCCCTACGCACTGACCACCTTTACCTCCAGGAAGTATTCCTGGTACTCATTTCTGTTAGAGACTGAGTTGACCCCAGGGCCATAGTGGCAACATCGGGAATCGAACCCGCAACATTCAGACCTGTATCGCAGTGCCCCAACCAACTGCGCTACGGCGTACCCCCTTTGTATACTGTACGGATGGATTATCGCCGGCTGTCACCGCGGGGACCCGGGCTCGATCCCAGGTTAGTCCACCTGAGACTTTTGATGGACAAAGTGGCACTGGGACAGATTTGTTTCCCAGTACTTCTGTTTCCCCTGTCAGTATCTCCAGACTCATCTTCGTCTTAACAATACTCTTATCGGAAGGACAAGCGGACGAAGCCTGCGAACCGTCACACAAAGCAGTGCCGTTCCTTGGGTCGGGGTTACTGGAATACAGGAACAAAAGTTTCTACCGCTTTGTGGCTAATATCGAGAGTAAATGTTGAAGTAATGTGAGTTAAAGACACGAGCTGCGGTAATTATGCGTGAATTGTGACTAAATAACGCCACACATTTCTTTCAGCGTCGTTATGTGACGCAGGACTTAATTAATTATTACGGGTTGCTGAATCTTCATGAGAGGAACTGCCGCTGCCACGCTACAGCGCTGTGTGTCGCTTGCGGATATCCGGCGTACTGCGGTTGTGTCGTGTGTGTGTGAGTGTTTGGAGTGTGTGTGTGTGTGGAGTGTGGGTGTGTGTGTGTCGTGACATACCGCCAGGGTTTTGTACGCCTGTCGTCGGTTTCGTGAACACTGTGGCGTGTATATAAGCGAACAGCTGAACAGATTTTTACGAAATTTGGTATCGAGGGAGTTTATTTCAATCCGTCGATGCTGTTCCGTTTTGATTTAAATCACACCACAGCGACTGACACTTCAGCATGCAGACCGACGTGAGTTCGCGTTCGCATGTCAGCGTCCGTGGATGTGTGTGTGTGTGTGTCGGAGCGAGCGACAGGATTTGTATAGTGAGGTGACACACTTTTCCTTTTCTTGGGGGGGGGGGTTACAGTTTTGATATAGTTCTGTGCCTTGCCGTAACTTTAGACCAGATTGACTGAACTGCGTGCATCAACACTGTAGAACCGTAAACCGAGTCGTGAAGAGAAATACACGGCGCTTTGGTGGGGAACCGGACGGCAAGAGACAACTCAGAAGACCAAGGCGAAGATGGGAGGATGATATTACATTGTTTCTTGAGCAGGATGTGAAGACATTGATTGGATTCATCTGGCTGAGGATTGGGACAAGTTAGGGCTGTTATTTACACGGTTATGAAACTTTGTGATCCATAAATACGGTGAATTCTTATTGTTATTATTACGAGTATTATCATTACTGTACTATTTGTAGTAGCAGCAGTAGTTCAGTTGGATGTACAAGGTGCTGAGCCTGCTGATACCAGCGTCGTGCAGTACACGGCAGCTCAGCTCTGTATGATTAATTAAGAATATCCATTACCCATAACTGTTTACTCTAATTACAGCCCATCACAGTGTTCAGAACGGTAGGCCTACTGCTAGTTCTGTGCTGCTTAGCTCGACTGCTAGACCCACTTCTCAACGTGTGACTGATGTACTTATTATGCCAGTAACCGCGCACGCGCAATGCTCAGTGCCTCACTTTTGAATTTATTTCCGCTGTAATCCAATTTTTGCTGCGTGCAGCAGTCTGGAATACTTGCGTTTATTGAGGCGGATTGCTGACACGTGACAACGCGGGAATCCCTGGATGCCTGCGTCTTGAAAACATCCAGTTATGAAGGGAGATTGATTTTCCGGCGCGCTTTGTCGGTGTAAGAGGGGTCGGGCTGGCACCTGCGAGATACCAAGTCACCTTCCTTAACTTGCGAGATTAAAGCGGCCCTCACAATGGCACCGGATATCGCCAGTGACATCTGCCTGCTGTAAGAATCGTTTCCCGCCAAAGCTATGTATGCTGTGGCGTTCTGATGGTTTTCTACAAATGTCACTTGATCCTGCCAGTTGTACGGTTGTCGTGGCGCTGTGATCGGGACGACGCCGCATTGTGGCTCCTTGCCGACGACGTTTTGAATGAGCGTATTGCCTGCATGAACACCATAGACCTTGCACCGGCAACTTACTCGTCGATAATAACCCAGCCACACGGCGTCACAACCTACAAGTCCTGGAATTCTATTAATTTGAAACTGTGATTATTGTTTTCCGGTATACGACGCCTTTTAGTTTGGTAAATAGGTACCGACGTTTCGGGCCTGTTGCTGCCGTCTGGAGTGTAGGTAGGTCCATACAGTATGTCTGTCCGCCTGTTTCTCTGTACTGTAGTGAAGCCCTGAGTCATACTTACTTACTCCGTGGTGCAGAGTCCTTCTTGAGAAGCTAACTGGTTTGCAGCTAGTCAAGAAATTCCCCGCATTTCACGGAACCCGAAGGTTCATTACCGCACTCACAAGCGTCCGC
>Ga0123354_10019864_pt1 | contig 10554 bp, 7 predicted proteins | sample TergutLab28metaG_2_FD_97872 | JGI IMG/M metagenome (GOLD analysis project Ga0123354, IMG submission 97872) | Labiotermes labralis P4 segment gut microbial communities from Petit-Saut dam, French Guiana - Lab288 P4 | ecosystem: Host-associated > Arthropoda: Insects > Digestive system > Gut ...
CCGTTGCGCTGACCACGTGACACCCCTCTGTCCGCAAAAGTTGGCACTAACTTCGCCGACCGGCGGCGGCCGCTCTGTCGGTATAGTTCGCGTGCGGACTAAGGCCACGGAGTTTAGTTTAGTAGACCTGTAGACTCTTGTCACAATGTACTTTACAGTAGAGTTTTTCATTGTGTAGGAAAATCAATAGCTATTCATGGCAAAAATGTCGGGTGACTTGTTTGCAGTATATTATTACAAACATTTTACTGGTGTCATATCTGATGGTGTATTGACGCTGAGATTCATGGAACTGGACTGTACGGGTCCTGTGATGAAAACTGAAGAAGATAATCGGGAATGAAAACAGGCATTTGCATAGTGCTTCAAAAGCTGGTAGCGCTTGTATGGAACTGCTGGGTTTTTACACGGTGTAGTATTGGGTTTGTTCCGATATTTTGGAGGAACTGGCTGGTTCTGTTCTCTGAATCGTCGGTGCAGATACATTTTATTATACCGTGTAAAAGAACTGGAATTACGATACATGATAGTATGTATGATAGACGGTATTTGGAGCTCACTACCTTCAGTGCTGAAAGCGCTACTCTTCGCGGCCATGTCAACCTCGGTTTGTATACAGCTGGCTAGAAATTGTGTAATTAATTACCTGTGACGTTCCCAGTGGCCGTGCTGTCTAACACGTGAGATTGCGGCCTCTCGCTTGCTGGAATTTCGGGTTCGAATCCCTCCGGGTACATTTATGTCTGTCTCTTGTGAACGTTGTGTTTTGTTAGGTAGTGGCCTCTGCGTCGGGCTGATCACTTTTCCAGAGAATTGTGGTGTGTCTGAGTGTGATCGTGAAGCCTAGATAATGATGAGGCCCTAGCCCACGAGGGGCTTTTGCGCCGGCGGTGATCATCCGGACACTCTACAGTTATGTGAGCAAGGATGTAAGGATACGTGGTTTGGAAAGTAAAAAGATCCGCGAGCTACAAAGTTCGGGAAAGGCAGCAGTAGAGTCCTGTAGGAGGCCAAATTCGTCGCATTATCTGTCAAGAGATTCACCGTCTTTTGTGGTGTCTGGAGTTTCGTGACCGTGTTGCCTAAAGCCCGACACTAGTGTTGTCCAGCGAACTACATCTGGTACCCTTAATTTAGGCTTTTCGACTAAAACTTTCGTCTTTCTAGGCTCTTGCTGCTGTCCGTTACAGCTGTCCATGTTTTACTGTGCTCACCGTTACAGCTGTACGTGTTTTACTGTCATGCGTGATTTGATTCTTGTCGCATATTTTCATCTCTGTATACTGCGTATCATCATCATCATCATCATCATCATCATCATCATCATCAAGAGCTGCCCTGATTAGGGTCAGTGTTTTGACCCGGGGTTGTCAGACCAAGAATAAATAGTCAAATTTATATTTTTTGCACGAGAATTGTTTACCAGGATTATGGGGCCGGGATAGCGTAGTCATTATAGCGACTTCCTACAGGCTGTACGACCCGGAGTTCGAACTGCTATGGGGACAAGAGTTTTTCTCTTCTCCTTATCCGTCCAGATCGGCCCTGTGGCCCATCCAACCCTCCGGGCAGTGCGTGCTGGTTATCTTTTACAGGGTGAAGCGTCCGTGGCGTGGCGTTAATCAGCCACCATCATCTAGGGTCGAGATTGAGCATCAAACTGTGCCTGTACTCCCACCTCTGTACCTGTCATGGTATGTTATGCGGTGACCTTTACCTTTACATTAATACGAATAATATAAATTTTTTATTAGTAGCTGCTTGACGGCAAAATCGCCTTATGTAATTATATTTTGAATCCTCTGAAACCGACTTCATTATTGAAGAATTCAAGCTTATACATGTCATACAAGGCATTAAATTGGAAGGCTTTCTGATTTCTTGACGTCTTACCGAAACGTTGTGTAGTACATTTTCAGTTTTTAGCTGCTTGTTAGCTCTTTTAACCCTCAAAATGTCGTGAGAAAGTAGATAAGCCACAAGCTGCTGTCTGTTGAGGCTTGTGTTAACCTTCCTTAGTGTTGTCACGTCTCTAAGTTAAACAAATAGTGACGGCACACATTAGGGAAGGTTTAGGAATACGAGATTTTAAACAAACATTGTGGTTTGTGGACATTGGAGCCGAAGTATTAAATACTAGTATACATACAGCGCCTCTTAGAGAGTGATATTTCTTCACTCATCACCAACAGAATGTTTTAGAACGGTAGCTGTTATTTGGTTATAGGCTGTTTGACCATTTTCGAGAGATGGGTCGCCGTTTGGAAGCCGCGTTATGTTGTGTTGACAGGTTTCTTGTGTTGTGACATCTACCGAGATTATTTAACGTCAGCAACAGGATTGTGAAGGGAATGGAGGAGTGAATGGAAGAGAGGGAGAACTCCATTCCTTCCGCTGCTGTTCAGGCCGTGCGGATTTTGAACTTTACTCTTCTGTTTCTGGGGACCGCGGTGACACAGTGGTTAAGGTGCTGTGCTACAAATCAGAAGGTCGCTCGTTCGATCCGAGCTGGTGTTACTGGAATTTTTCACTATGGCCCTGGGGTCGGCTCAGCCTCTAACAGAAATGAGTACCAGGAGCATTTCCAGGGATAAAGGCGGCAGGTGCTTAAGGCTTACCATCCTGTGCCGTTGTCATAAAATCTGGGAACCTTAACTTCCTGGAACCCTCTGGGCCACTCCAGGCCTGTAACGGGACTGCTTTACCTTTTTTTTTTTTTACCTTTTTTACATTTCTGTTTTTAATCTTACACAGTACAGCAGCCATTAGACTTTACAGAATAGAATTGGGGTTTTCCTTCCCAGGTCTAGATGTTTAGTCCTAAAAGTGGGCAGTAGTTGTAAGAGTTGGTCTTCTCGTTTCTTGCAGTTGGGCGCCCAGGGATCGAGTTGTGAAGCTGTTCATTAGGCTTATGAGATTTTGACAACTGATTCTTCGTTGTTTGCTGGTGATTCATCCCCGTTGTTTCAGACACTGTGACAAGCGTTTGTTGTTATCGGCTTGTCGGATCCGTCAATGATAGCACATCATCTTCATAGATCTGTGTGAACACTTCGTACACGCGATGTTACACTTTGTTGCTGGAAACACCTCTTTATTTGTTCGTAATTTGTGATACCAAATCCTTATCAGTACAAGTTCAAATGCAGACATTTCATTCGCTTCTGTAACTTTATTTTTATTTGTGCATGGATTGGTCACATCTTGCGCAGGAATTGCCGTCTAAAACACGTTATTGAAGGAAGGGTATAAAGAAGGATAGAAGTGACGGGAAGACGAGGGAGTAGACGTAAGTAGCTGTTGGATGATGTTAAGGAAACAAGAGAATACTGGAGATTGAAAGAGGAAGCACTGGAGAGCATTCTGTGGGGAACTCACGTTGGAAGAGGCTGTCGTAAGGCAGACTGCGGACTGACTGAACGAGTAAATGAATGAATTATTGTATCTTGTACGCTTTCTTGCACCAGGGCAGTGATTGTCAGCCGTTTGGTTCTCGAGCCGTGCTTAGATTATTATTATTATTTTTTTTTTGGCGACGCACTGGTGCAAGAAAAGAGAACTAAATTTTAAATGTAAGGTTTTACGTATGTTGTCTGTCTTGTTATTTTCCAGTCAGACGGAAGGTGTGTAGGCGTCGTTGGTGGGCGTATAGGACGTTTGCGTCTATAGTTTAACGTACTGTATGTGGGTCACTTTGTATCCAGGAACAGCATTAGGTCTTAGTGTGCCAGTGAGTCAGTAACAAGGCCAGACCAAGGCGTCGATGGATGTTCCCCACGTATGGATTGTTTGATGTTGATTAATCTACAAACAGGCACACGGGTAACAGTGCCTCAGAGTAAGATATGATTTGATTACTGAATAGTATAAAATCATCTTTCCATTGAAATGCCTCGCGGTACACCTTTTGAGAACCTCTGGCCTAGGCAGTAAAATTTATTGGTATTCATGCGTGCTCCATAGGGAAGTACAACTCTCTTTACGTCTTCCTGATGCTACGTTGTGAAAATCCGGACAGTCGGAAGACTTCGCGTTATTCATATGAGTAAGCAGTGTTACAGTTACCTTTTGCTTGTTTTCCAATATATTTTATATAATGTTTTATTGTCTTAGTTTTACCACAGCTTTGTTATCGAGAATCAGTAGTGTGGCTATTCGAATTTATGTTGTGCCTACACGTTAGACCTGACCTTTACTTTAACCAGGTGAAAGGTCAAGATGTACGCTCCATAAAGTAGTATGGCAGAATGGAATGTAGCTCCACTCGTTCCTAACTTCGCCACTAGATGGGGGTGAGCATTCAGCTTCACCCGCTGGCGAAAGAGTTTGGGGATGGGAGCCAGCGGTACCCTTTGATTAGGCGGCTGGATGGGCCCCAGAGACGATCTGGACTCCTTGAAATTGAGAAAAATATCTTAGCACTTCCAGGAATCGAACACCAGTTCCATGGTTGCCCAGCCTGCAGCCTAGTCGCTGTGCCGACGCAATCGTGGCTGTCCTTCCGTTACTGGGGTATGTTTTGAAAATGGGTGACCATAAATAAAATGTTACAGTTTGGCGGGGTAAGGGCTGTAACCGTGTAAGTCGACAGGACTTCGTATATGCGTGTTCTTCTACACATCTCATTGTCTGCTGTAACTGCCTGTAGCAAGAGTTTGAACACATGAACCAGCCGTTATGCTAATGCTTGTGATTCTCCTTTAAACGATTCTGACCGGGGTGTATTGTAATAGACGTAACATATTTTGGACATCGGTCGTCCACGGAGGGGAAAAACCCACAACATTTCGTATGAAGATCGTCTGCGTCTTAAGGGAGGGTCTGTTCTGTCACTACCCACCAGTTATAGGGACCCGTACAGAAAGAGCAGGTGTCTCACTTCAATATTGGGGACTTTCTGAGTCTTTCGGGCCCAGCAGAGTACGTTGTCTCTATCCCCTTTCCACCTGAAGACGGAGACGAACGGCTGTGATTGTTTAAGGTGACACGATGGAAAGTGTCCAAAATTCCAGTCGTGTGAATTATGATACTGTTTTTGTGCTATCCGAATCATTTATTTTAATTTCCGTCTTGCGCGCTTTGAAGATGGCAGGTCCACTGAATTTTGAAGTTGGATTTGAAGTTGGGTTCTCTAATGTTTGCAAATTATGGTGGGCCTTTGTGATCATAACGGTTGGCTATGTACACAGGCAACTCGCTTACCCGCCAAGTTTACGAGAGGAGTCGGGGTCGTAGCACGATTGGTTGGAGGGAGCAAACGTGCGTGTAGCAGAATTGGCCTTTCCAAATAGGAATTGGTGTTATCTCAGTGCGTCATTTTTATTGCATTTAATGGGTCTTTTGGCATCCACTTCCATACATGGTACAGTACTCGTATTTCATGTCCTTCATTACGGATATTTCTGTGTTTTCTTTTGTCCTAGACAGTACAGTACTACAGTACGAATACCGTGTGAAGAGCAGTGTCTTTCTTGGGTTAATTGGGGATAACGCAGAACGATACTTTCTGTGCACTTGATTGTAACCAGGTAACCGGACACCAATCTAATACCGCCTGCGGTCGGGTTCAAGCAGAGGGAATGAAATCGTTTCCCCGCACGGTGCTGTAAGATTGCGATTAGGCTGTAACAGTGACTCGCGCGAAATGTGGAGATTCTATGTGTACTTTTACGTGGCAGGACGACTATTGACACTTTGTATTTACACGTATGTCGTAAATGTGTGGTGAGACGAAGGTGTGTCATCACGTAAGCGTACTAACATGTAATTTTACTCGAGACCGCGAAAACTTTCTAAGATAATTTTTACCGGGTCTGAATTCAACAGATTTCATGCTTCATTCGAAGTGAAGCCTGTAACGGCAGTTCGATTTCCGATATAGATACCTGTACAATGTTTGGTCAGTAAGTTATGTTACTTTTTGTTCACATATTTAACTAGCTGCTTTGTTGAGATGAAGGTAGGATATTGAGTACCTTCAGTTCTTGATACTGTGTTTAGTTTCGTAGAATATAAAGAAATCAGACTCCCGGGTTTCATTACCGCTTCTTGTGTGACGTAAATATCATCGTGCTAGGTTTTTCGAGACTCCAGATATCTGGAAATCAAATAACCGGACATCACCTGTGACTGGCGTGTAGCCTATTTGATGACGTGACTAATGATTCAGCAGCTTTTGTCTCAAACAGCGTTTGGGATACATTTTGTTTTATAGTTTGAGTAGATGTTATACTGAAGCAGTATTTTGTGCGTTTTCGTCTTTCCGTTACAGCCCAGAAACAAACACACCTTTGACTGGAAAGATGCGAAATGTTCGATATCGTAACAAACCGCCGCTTCCAAAATCGGAGATCAAAATAACCGTGTTCGTGTAAGTATCCTAAACCTTCGACCGGGCAAGTGGATCTTTGTACCGTTAGAGTGTCTTTCCACATAGCATATTCTGCAAAGTGTTTCTGTGTTTCCAGGTGGAAAAAGGGCGTTGGAACGTCTTTTGAAATCGCCGTATTTGCCCTATTGTAATTTTTCTTGTTCGCTAAACTGAACGTATCCTCGGAAGAGTTCCATTCTTTATTACTTGAAAACATTTCAGAGCATTGAGCTGCTAGTAATTGCCTAACGTTGCTTTGTATTCCTTTGGCGGAAATTACAAGGCTGTGTTCCGGGCATGGTAAGGACCTTGGAGATTTTGAAGGTGACCGCACTCATTAATAGTTAATCACAGTATTTGTTGTTGCGCGCGTATGTAGTCTTTTTTTTTATTATTATTTGTTTTACAGGATCAGTGCGGCTGTTGAATTGGTGGAGCAAGTTGGAGATCACGTACAGGGAGATCAGTTGAAAATTGAGCACAGACGCACGGCAAGCCAAAGGGCCTTACGTTTCTTTATATAGTATTCTGTATGTGTGACATATGCCTTAGGGCATGTTAGAAGAGGTGTTGGAAGTTACTTCCTTCAATTCTCAGATACGCACTAACAAGGAGTTCCAGCGAGAACTCATAATTCTTGCTTCCCTGCTTCCGGCGTCCACCACCGCAGGTTAATGTTAATTGAGTATTGTAAAATATTTGAGTTACATAAACCAGTAAGCTGGAGAGTTGCTGTATACATGAAGAAGTACCTTCAAACGTTATTAAAGTTACATTAGGTGCTGTAAGTTTATGTCATCCACCGGTAACGTGCAGTGTAGTTGTGTCTCATATGTAGATGGTCAGGGGGTCGGGTCCTTAAGTCAGATTTCATTCATTGCTCAGAATAGCAAGCGTGTTACTACTACTACTGCTGCTGCTACTACTACTACCACTACTACTACTACTACTACGACCACCACCACCACTACCACCACTTTTTCTTTGCTAGAAGAAACTCTTACTTGAGGAGGCCTGTCCCAGTTGAAATTGTCAGATGAGTCTTCCACCGTCGCCATTTTTGTGATTGTTAATTTGAAAACAGTATTGTATATCAGTTCACGCCATCATACCGAAACCAAAGAAAAGCTTCGCTAGACCACCGTGGTGGTATGTTGCATTATACCAAAATTAGAAAAGGTAAAGTCTATGTGTGCACGCCATGAAGCGTACAGGGGGAGTAGAGATTTTGTCCCACTCATTCTTTACCTCAGCACTAGGTGCAGGTGAGTGGTTGGCTTGATGCCTCGACCGCATCTTCTCCAAGAAAGAACATTTCCCTACCCTTTAAATAGGAGGCTTGGAGGGTCCCAGAGCCGGCCTACACGTTTTGGAAAGAGGCAATGTGTTGCCCCTTCCAGAAATCGAACTTGATGTTCAGCCCATACTCTCGTCACTGTATGGACTATGATATCACATACTTCACTAAATTTATGTATTTTTCCAAGATGGTTGTATTACTGTGCCTCGTTTGAGAATTCTAAATTGCACTAGTGTCGCTCTTGTCTGGCAAGTTCATCCCTCCGCCATGCTGTTACCACTGATTGTAGGAAAGTACATTGCTTGGGTGCCTGCAGTCCCCTAACGTTTATGCCATCTTTCGTAACACTGATTCAGACGCTGAAATGGACACGCTCACGCACGCATGGAGTGTCGTGGAGATCTCAGAAGCGTGTGTGTGTGTGTTTTTTTTAAATTTTTATGATGGTACGTAGGAGGAAAAGGAAGCTGAAAATGTGAAAGGTACAGTATTTAGATTTGGAAGTATTTATATAGAAGGCCTGGAACATTAGTCATACCCATAATTATTGGTACAATGATAACTGTTAAAATTACACAGGGTGTTAACGCATAAGGTGTTGAAGTGCAGGATGCTGTTTTGAGTCATATTGGATAAAAGTGTTTTCTTTATCAGCATAGCCCAGTTATCAACTGTTACATCGCTGTGATCGTTTTAATGCTACATACACGGCTGCAACCGTAACGTTTACATTACCTAGTGTTTGTTCAGTCTGTAAACAAATAAAAAGGAAGTTATGTGTCAGAGAACACCACAGAAAGAATGTATGTGTTACAATACATCGCTGTGAGCATTTTAATGTACGTAGGTGGCTGTAACGGAAAATTTTACAGTATGGTGTGTTTCTCATACTGTATACAATAAAAAGACAGTTACGTACGTGTCAGGTAACACAGCAAACGGAATGAATCTGTTAAGTCCTAACCTGCTGTACAACATGCTTCCGGTAACACCACAAAACAAAGGCAGCAATTAAGTCTTATCCAGTGTGTCTGCAACATCAGAAGAAAATTGTGAGTCATTATACCACAGAAGAAAAGCAATATAAAACGTCAGTTTTCAGTTATGTTACACTCACTGATTACTGCTCAGAATGACCTACACTTTTTGCGCGAGTCAAAAATAATGTGTCTCCTTTTTGACACTTTCATCATTTCCCCTTACGCTGTCAGCAGACTCCATGATTCTCTGCAAGAGTTCTTATGTGCCCCCACAATAAGTTGTAAAGGGGCATGAGACGTGGTGATCTCACAGGTCAGGTCAATGGACCATAGTGAGTGCGATGCACGAGGGAGTTGTGTTTGCCAGGGGTGGGAGTAAGCTTGAAGGTGGTTCGTAAGAACTGATACCGTGGAGTATGGTACGATATCCCGAAAAATTAAAGTGCGCGTAGCGATGTGACGGGTAATAGTCGGGCGTATGTTATGTAGCGTTTTTATTCAAAATGGCACGTGTATATATATATATATATATATATATATATATATATACACACACACACACACACACACACTTCAGGAAGTAATACATCCCTTATGCGGCTCATCCTGTAGTTCTCAGCATGTACAGGCCTACGTTCGAGTGCCTTAATGACGGCTAAACACCATTTTGAATGCATTAATGTGTATACTTTTTCTTAAGATGGCAGTTCATTGGCTGTAGTGAAAATAAAAAAATGTAACAAGAAAACAGTGTATAGGCTTCTAGGCTTTTATGCCGGATATTTTTAAGTTGTTTGTCGTCTGGATTGTGAAGCTGTGCAGTTAGTTCGATTGGTTTGTAGTACGTTTCAGATGCTTGTTTTCTAGGGAGATGTGAGATATTACGTAAATTAATTTAATTACGAGGCATTCAGTACTTAAGTCAGACAAATCAGACACGCAGGGAAGCAGTTCTACTCACATTTACAGATTCTGTGCACAAATTGAGGAACTTATTTAATTGAAAGAGGTTAGGCATTCATCTGAAAGTAAAAGTCAAAGAAGCAGTAGTGTAAGCGTCTGTCTGGTCGTAATTCCGTCGCCCTGAAAATGGAAGCAGCACATTTCCTCCATCCGTCGGTTTTAACAGACGACCCTTCGTCGTGTCAAAAGTCAGAATCCAATAATCTGAAAATAGTGATGCCCTTAAGGTATTAGGATTATTGTTCGGTGAGTTCAGCGTCAGTTCACTGGCGCGTAAGTACGGTCGTATTTTTGTGTTGGCTTATGCAAGGTTTCAGAATTCGTGTTTGACTCTGTAGTAGCCGAAATGTGGGGCCAGGAGATGACATAATCAGAACTGTTGTAGTTCATAGTGTGTGTCAGTAATCGACCAACACTGCCACTTTTAGTTCGTTTATTATTTTTCTGTAGTTCGGAGTTTATCGTTCGTATTTCGTGAAGCTGTGGAGGACTTAACGGCGAAAACGCAGGAGTGAAAAATAAAATAGCACAACGAATGATAAAATAGGGACCATGGGGTTGGAAGCATGAGATGGATGAGAAAAGGGTTGACCGTACGAAGCGGGGGGGTTTGAGGTTTGGGAGTCGGTGAGCATTGATCGACTGAAATATGGAAACCTAACCTCAGCTATCCGCCCATACACTCATTCATTCTGAAATGAGACGTAAAGTACAGTGCTAGACACGATGTCTGTCTCGGATAATGAAACGCGTCTTCTAGGCCAGTGTTTCTCAACCGCCGGGCCGCGGCCCGGTGCCGGGCACTGGCATCAATTATACCGGGCCGCGAGAGGTTCTCCTGGAATTTGTAATTTTAGTTTTCTAAGCAATTTTCATGAATAAATGTTTTATAGTGGAAATATTCTGAGGAGAAAAATATTCGTGAATGTGTCGAAAAACTC
>Ga0123354_10019865_pt1 | contig 10554 bp, 3 predicted proteins | sample TergutLab28metaG_2_FD_97872 | JGI IMG/M metagenome (GOLD analysis project Ga0123354, IMG submission 97872) | Labiotermes labralis P4 segment gut microbial communities from Petit-Saut dam, French Guiana - Lab288 P4 | ecosystem: Host-associated > Arthropoda: Insects > Digestive system > Gut ...
ATTTAACAGTACACTATGTGAAGAGTTTCTTAGGCATATCAGGGATATTTTAAAGAAAGTAAATTATATCAAAATATCTTCTTGTTTTGTTCCTACAAGTTTGGTAATCCTGTGTAGAATTGGTCGGCATAGGCGGTCTGCCACCCTATAATCGAACTAGGGACTTCGGAATATGTAGCAGGCTTGCTGGCCACGCAACACCAACCAGCAGTCGGTACCAGCTGCTTCTTCAGATTCTAGTGACCGTTCGATCAGATGTCGTGAGGAAGGTTCTCGAGAAATTGAAATACAAACAGAATTCAGCTCGAACTACTTCAGATGGGTTTATTTATCACGGCTATTAGAACAGCAGCTTATTACAGGAATTGCACATTTTTCTTAATTCATTTGCCTTCGTACCAACTAATGTTTCGTTCCAACACACCTTGTTAGATTATACCACAGTTGGTACTCTGCCTTCGAATAAAAACTAAAACCAGGAAATGTAAAGGAATTGACCTCTGATATAGTCATGAAGAGCCGCATTCGGACGAAACGGCAAGTTGCAAATCCCACTGAAAGAGAGCTGCTATGCATTAAAAGCACAGTTTGTTGGAAAATATGAAACAACAGGCCGCAAATAGTGACGTCATTAACAGTTTGAAAGACTGACAAAATAAATAAGTTAATTAACTTTTTTATTTTTTTATTTTTAAATCTTTTGGCGCTGTGGCCCAACGCGGGCTATGGCCCTCCTCATTCATGAGGTTTCTATATCACACACAACGACGCACCACAGTCGGCAGGTCTCCTCTGGACGAGTGATCAGCTCGTCGCAGAGACCTCTACCTGACAATACACAACACTAACAAGAGACAAATATCCATGCCCCGGCGGGATTCGAACCCACAGTCTCAGCACAGTAGCTGCCGCACACCTATACCTTAGACCGCGCGGCCACTGGGACCGGCAGTTAACTGTATTAGACATAACAGTAAAGCAGACGAACATCCAATCGTATTACACCTCACTGTTCTTATGAATGTACTCGTGTTGGAAGCTTTCACGAGGTCGGGTCAGCGCTTGTCCATTGTCATTTTCCTGCCAGATTATATGCTTGTTTATTAGCTTTCAAGGTTTGTTATGATGTATATATTTTGTCTGAGGTATGTTTACTATACACGATCAAGCGGTTAATCGTCGGCGTCTCATCGTAGAGGACCGGGTTCGATTCCGTAAGAGTGCTTATTAGATTAGATTTGGACATTGGGACAGGGGGGGAGGGTTTTGCCTCGGAGTATTTCGGCTTTCCTGTCTATCATACCAGCAGTTCTCCTTATTCGTGTACTGTACCATCATAGCTGTGCAAGCAAGACACTGACACCTTGGCTAAACAAATGAAAGATATACCTCATAGATACGACGTTTCGGGAGTTGGTCTTATCAAACTGGTTATTAATATACGCTACTGACCGATATGAAAAAAAACTATTGCTTATTTTATGGTTACTTATGTTCCATTATATAGAGGCTTGTTGTCCACGTTTCGGGTGTTTACTGTATTGCAGGTGAGCTGTCACTGTGTTCACATATTCTTTATGTCCTATTAATTTCGCAGCAAGCATACAGTGCTTTCCGATTCTGATCGCTAGACGGCTTACAATAAATGTCGAAATCGATTAACAAAAGAAGCCATAATGGCGACGACAACGGAATGGTGCCTGACAGGATCGGAAAGCAGAAATTCAATACGTTTACAACACAAAGCTCGACAGGTCCCACGCGAAATCTCCATGGCGCCCGGAATTCTTTTTCCTTGAGCCTGTACTTTTAGAGAAGTATTTTAAGTGTATGTCTTTTGTTGGTCTTTTGAAAATCCCAGCTCAACAGTAATGCTCCACGTGACGAATATCCGATAACTGATCAGGAAGAAGATTTAGTTCATAATATTAAAATGTTCGGAATTTAAACGATGGCATGAAGGTTGAATCTAAAGACCGATTTAAATTCAGTTCCCACCTCACAGAAAGTACACCGCTTTCCACTGCAGATTCCAGTTGACTAATGTTGTACAGGGAAATAATTGCTATATCTTAACAACGTAGAAAACTCATAAACACGCCGTGGATAAAATAGCGTTTTTAATGTTCAAGCAGGTGAAGTTTACCGTAAGCACGGTGAGTTGAAGGCTTAAGAAAAAAAGGTGTAACCTCACATGATAACAGTTGCAAAGAAAATGGGGGAAAAATCGGTGAAGAGAATAGGAGAATATTTGTTCAAAATATAGAAGAAAAGAAAGAGCCAGATAAACAGCTTTAGAACTAATAACTTATAGTGAAATGAAAATATATGCCTGATCAATACAAATTATTGATTAATTATGGTATTTCCAATAGGCATGTTAATTTATCCACGATTGGAGTTGTAGGCAAACAAAAAAGAAACGTTTATTATTATTTCATTATTACTTTATTATTATTATTACTATTGTTATTACTCTGATTTGTTCAGTTTACCCGAACTGTATTTTTTGCGCCCTCTTTTTTGTGTTTGTATTTGCGTGTGTTACGCACTTCTTACCTATTAACACTTTTTCTGTACTTGACTGTTAGGCTGTGGAGTCATCAGATAAACAAGGGAAAATTAAACTGAGTTACTATTATAGAAATCCATTTACCTAATCCTACTTGTAGGAATCTATTGAAACATTTCAAAAACCAATCTTTGCCAGCAGTTGGTGCGTGCAAGTGAAGACATGCAAACAATGGATACCATGGAAACCAAGTGAAAGTGAAGTGAAGTACCAGAAACTGGCCGTGGTACACCTGGCGTTAAAAATGGGTACAGCGACTCGGATCAGCATTCCGCAACGTATGTCGCCTGTCGTGAGTTCATGAACATGGAAATCAGACGTGGACGTACTTCGGCCCACATAAATAGACTGAGGAACTTCACCGTTCTGCACCTTGATTTCTCGTGTTAATGATGTGGGAGGGGAGGGGAGGGGGATTAGAATTATGTTCCGAGTTATTCATATATCTAGGAAAGCATGTGATGGTTTTTATGGGGACAAGATGCTTTTACAACCTCGTTCTGAAATCGAGAAATTTTTGTGACTTTGTCGTAGTAGTAGTGGTGGTGGTAGTAGTAGTAGTAGTAGTAGTGATGGTGGTAGTGGTAGTAATAGTGGTACTAGTGGTAGTAGTAGTAGTAGTGGCAGTGGTAGTGGTGGTGGTAGTAGTAGTACTGGTAGTGGTAGTAGTAGTGGTACTAGTGGTAGTAGTAGTGGTAGTGGTAGTGGTAGTGGTAGTGGTGGTAGTAGTTGTAGTGGTAGTGGTGGTAGTAGTTGTAGTGGTAGTGGTAGTGGTACTAGTGGTGGTAGTGGTAGTAGTGGTAGTGGTGGTAGTAGTGGTAGTGGTGGTAGTAGTGGTACTAGTGGTGGTAGTGGTAGTAGTGGTAGTGGTGGTAGTAGTGGTGGTGGTAGTAGTAGTAGTAGTAGTAGTAGTAGTAGTAGTAGTAGTGGTAGTGGTGGTACTAGTGGTAGTAGTAGTAGTGGCAGTACTTAATTCGTCACTACAGGTATAGAAAGTAGCTTGAAGGTAGGACCCCGACTTACAGACTACTTGAAAAGCAGCGTACAGCGAAGAACCTTAAATCGAACATTTTCTGCTTCCCATGGGTGGGGTGTTAAAAATTGAATTATTTTTCCTGAGTGGACATTTTCGGTAGGAAATTTCAATTTGCAGCCCTTTCTGATTATTGTAAGAGTGTACAACATACACAGTGTAATGCGTGTGTGCGCCTGTGTGCGTGCGAGGGGCTTCTGCGAATACTCACACGTAAAATGGTCAGAGCTGGACATTACCTGTTGTCTGAAGGACGCGTGAAACTTTTCAACATTTGGCTGTCCTGCTGAGTTTAGTTAAGCATTGCACAATGAAGGCACATGGCGAGTGGAGGTACAGCTCCACTCATTAAACATGACACTGTATGGAGGGGAGTGGTCAGCTTCATTCCTTGGCCACTTTAATTTGAGCGAAAGAGCATCCGGTACCCATTCAGTAGGAGGTTGAGTGTCCCCCACCCCCCAAGGACCGATTTGGACATTGTGAAGTAGGGAAGAATCTCTTGCTCGTTCCGGTTGCACAGCCGAGTCCTGTGTGACATATCTTGTTGGTACTTTGCATCGGAACCGAAACATCTTGAGTTATTTGTTAGTATGTTAACTGAATCACCGTTATCAGAATAATGACAATGAATCAACTGTGCAGAGTACCGCCAGCTCTCCAAACACTGTGTTATTTATCGGTGTATCAGAAGTAAGCGTCGCCTTAGACAGTGGACATTGCCTGATTAATGAGACACATGAGCGTTACAGTTGGCTGTCTGTACATACACAGAACCGAGGAATTGCATGCGAATTAAAACACACTTGGATGTTCGTGTGACCGTGCATCCTTAATACGAAGTGACGAGACCAACTAGATGCAACAAATTATGGTTTATCAATAATCCACTAGGTGAACATGTTTCAGACATCATTATGCCCATCTTCAGGAGCGCTAGACGGTATGTTACTGCATATGGTTTTCAGCTAGCACATCTAGTGCTGAAAACCATATGCAGTAAATAGCTCTAGCGCTCCTAAAGATGTGCATAATGATGCCTGAAACGTGCTGAGCTAATGGATTAATAATAAACCATAATTTGTTGCATCTAGTTGGTCTCACACGTCATTTCGAATTAAAGTACCTCCGCTCGAGATTTGGGTGCGAGGCTTTCACGCTGCGGCTGCTATATTTCTGGGGCAAGGATCTCTGGAACCCATCGAGTGGGACTCAAACGAGTCTGTCAGGATGCGGTTACGGTCTCTTTGGCGAAACTAACTTCGTCGACTGGTTCATAGTCACGTTATTTACTGAGCTATACTACTGACTTTCGCTCTTGAGGCAGCAGCGTTGCTAACATGAAGATCTTTGACTGCAGTCGCTTGCCAAAAGATATGAAACCGTACGTGTAAGATGGCTTTCAAATCCGGAGTTTGGAGTTTGTAGCTTTATTTAGCGGGCGTCAGGTACTGTGTTTAAAACGTACCGCTTCCGATTGCGGGCACGAGTTGAATGAATCTCTTCAAATGAAATTCCGCAACAAGAAGGAAAAAACTCACGCGAAGACAAGCGGCTAATTTTGGAAGCGCCCTGGAACAAATAGCTTATGCCAACCTACTGGTATGTAGCCCGAACATTATCTTCAGGTAAATAGGCGGTTTAACCGATTGCTGTTTAGCATTTACATATTCTGCGTCATTTCTTTGTATTATTATAATTTATTACTACGTAGGTCCGCAACATACAATGTTACCCGCAACATACAATGTTACCCGCAACATACAATGTTACCCGCAACATACAATGTTACCCGCAACATACAATGTTACCCGCAACATACAATGTTACCTGCAACATACAATGTTACCCGTAACATACAATGTTACCCGCAACATACAATGTTACCCGCAACATACAATGTTACCCGCAACATACAATGTTACCCGCAACATACAATGTTACCCGTAACATATTTCTTTCAGACACGAACATTAGGAACAGCACGAATTGTACATTTATACTTCTTATTGCATTACTTATACAACAGAAAAGTAGCACAACTCATTTTGTTAAAAGATAATGATGCACTGTAATAAAACGCCGTACTGTTTCAGGCGTCGGCCGTAATTAGATGATGGGTGGTTTCTGTGCCTTCTGTTTCATCATGTGTTTATTTGTTCCAGTCATCCGTGGCTTCCTGTGACAATTTGTGGTCTTATTAAGCCTTCAACACGTGTGTGAATAACTAAACTGCTTTGAATTCCGTCGCCGCGTGCCGCTAGTGGCATTTGTTCCTCATGTTACAAGCCATTCCCATTTTCTTAGCACTTTCTATAAAATTGTTGTTGTATTGTTCTGCTTACCTTGTGTTTACGGTAAACATGTCCTGTATAGTCTAATACTGCCTCGTGGACTTGGTTTTTTGTTTTCGCGATACAACTGACATATTCCCTTTCCTTGTCGAATGCTGGCGTTGTTGTATCTGTGCCCCTTCTACGCACACATGTTTTTCCTTATGTTCACGCATATGCAGTTTAGTGTAGCTTGATCCGTCTGTGCACATTAACACGAGTTCATTACATCATTGTGCCAATTCTGGTAATTTAGTATGTAACTCGCCCTCCGTTTGCTGGCTGTCCTGTCGGTGCTCTTCGTGCCTGTTTCTTCCGACGAGTTTTCTTCTAGTCTTCATCTCTACCCAACTCTTGTGAGCTTGCTACGAGGTTTCCTGCGATCACGCTTTATACATTATTTTGGCATCTACCGCAAGATTTGCAATAAACTGGTGTTTTCCCCCACCCAACCCTGTTCAGCATTCAGTTTTGTCGTTTATGCGTGTAATTTTTAAGTTTACGAGCTCATAGGATCGAAATGTGAAGGGCAGAAAAAGGTAAGGAGAGTTTGATAAAAATAATTCACGTGTCTACCGGCATTTTTTTGATTTCCAAGCTTACACCTGCCAGTCCTACGTTCGAAAAATTTGCAGGCAGGACATCCTGTTTATGCGTGCATTTTATATTCTTAGTGCAAAACCTTCACAACAGTTCCAACTTGCTTACCTAAATTTGAACCACAAATAATAACACCTATTCCCTTAAATATCAGCATTGCTCCTTTGCTGTGTCTGAAACAAGGTAAACGACCTCCCGCATTTATTCCACTTTCCAAGCTGTGTAAGGAATAGCAAGTTAACATTCCGGATCAGGGTTCCATTTGCTAATCAATGGAATTGTTGTACAAGGTAAACGCGTCGTAGGTGTAAGGCATAGCCCGTATGGTGCGCCGGTATTAAATGTCTCCCACCCTGTTGAGGTATTTACTGGTGTATAGCAGTTGGCAGTGCTGGTTGTGCCTTCCACTACACTGGTCACGACACAGGTTATTTTACACTCGGCTTGTAGGAAACAAAGAAGTACAACTATGCAAAATATGTATTACAGGTTTTGTTGGTAAGTCTGAAGGAAAATAAAGCACTTTGAAGACAAAAGCTGAGGTGGTAAGAATATATTAAAAGGGGTCTTAAAGAGACAGAATGGAAAGACTTGGGCTGAATGTCCTGTGTTCGGAAAAGGGATGGCTCTCGAGCTCTTAGTACGGTAATGACTCTTCGGGTTTCATAAAAGGCACGAAGTTGCTTGCTATTTAAATTACTGTCACCTCCCAAGGGAAGATTCCGCTGCATGGAATGACGTAATTGGCTCGGCATTAATCACAGATATTCTCAGATTTAAGGTTAAATTATAGTCGCTGAATATATAAGACAGGGTGCTGACAGCGGGAGGAAGTAATAGTAATGTGAAAAGTAAGAAGTGAAGCTGCCCTTGTACACACCATGAACGCATATATGGGGTGTACAGGTATAGCACCAGTCATCCTAACCATCGCACTAGATGGAAGGTAGTGGTCAACTTCATGCACAGGCCCCTTTACCACAGGGAAAGAACGCTGGTACCCTCTGAATGGGACGCTGGCTGGGCCTGAGGACCGATCTGGACGTATTGAAAGGATCGTCCAGCCCGTAGCTCAGTCACTATACCGTCTGAGCTATCCTGGCTGTTTTACCCCATTGATATTCATAATTTCAGTTCTTGATCATCTATTATTAGGGTGATGGATGACGGATGGTGTTGACAGGGCATGCAGCATAGACTGGGGCTGTGAGTCTTGTAAATGGAAGCCTGATCTAGGCGCAGATGGCTGGACTATACTAATGTGGGTCATGATAAGAAATAATGTGTAAGTGGAAGGCAGGATACAGCTCCCCTCATGATAGCGACCAGAGGTAGACTGTTGTTAGCACTGCTTTGGACCTGAGGGTTTCACAAAAGGCGGGAATTTCTTGAGTACCTGAAGGACCAGCAGTGTTTCCATAAGGAATATTCTCCATGGAGTTGTGCATATATAGTGCGGTCAGTTCGTGTGTTCTGCAATACGTGTATCGTACGTGAAGACAGTTAATTTATTATTGTACCTTATTTTACACATAACTTAGCTTATTAGTTAATTACTCGTACATTGTGCGCGGTCTACCTTGAAAAGAAATTCGTTTTACCCTGTAAGATAGAGCTGTTGTTACATGTAACCCGTTTTTTAACATTCAAAAGCCCTGAGTGTTTATGTGTTCCATATGCTTCTCGGAATAAACAGCTCTTACTGCACTGTCATGTGACTGGGCCGCGTGGTGCACAGGCAGTCGTTTTCTTTGAGGTAGAAACTGAAGTTCAAGGTAGAGGACGCCCCATGTTTCAAAGGGCGACTGAAACACTGAGGCGCATAATTCTGCTTACAGAAGCCCGTCATTTGAGTCTGTCCTAGGCGAGTTTAAACCAATACGTACGATAAATATTGTGAAACTACCTATGGGTTAAGGTCAAGACGAAATTATCTTTGTGCCAGACACTACGCCTGAAAGAATAATAGGAGATCCACGAAATAGTTAAAAAAAAAAACTGCGCGCCTTTTGCCCAATCTGAAGGATCTTTACTGACTTCACAAGAGGTTACCCCTTGTCTCTGTCCAGTACTTCGTAACATTCCGCAACTCGCTACTTTCTTAGCACTGGGGGGTTTTTATCCGGTTTGGGAAGATTCGTCCCCCGATTTACACACAGGCTGATGAACAAACCTTTGTCCACCATCAACGTCGTCTTGTTCATTCCATTCACAGCTTCCTTGCACATGTGGAGGCCGTCTGTCGAACGTCTCAGTCGAGAAGGTAGCGTTATACTTTGTGAGTTCTCGGGTTCATACACTGAGAGTTTACCTGGCTTTACACAGGCCATGAAGGCAAATGCCATGTTAGCACCTGAAGGTAGGCAAAGATGTCTTTCCCCTGCATAATTTTCAAATCATTATTCACTACTCACTCTATCAGTTGTCTTAGCTACTGACGAGGCCGTTAAATGAATCACAAATAGACGTAAATAAACAACCAGCAGACGAGCTGTGTCATGAAGACAGTGCCCACTTAAGGTGGCATTGGTATAAATATATGCAAAGATAGCCAACGTTTGAAATTACGGTACTTACAACTGGACGCTGAGTGACGTCGTCTTGACATACTCTAACGTGATTTGCGTCGGCCTGTTACGTCGAGGGTCAGTTTGGAGGTGGAACTAATTTCTGCCCCAATTCTGCCGGAGGAATAGCCCACGGACCTCTCGATGCCTGCTTATACGAGTAAAAAGACACGTACCGATACACATAAGTGTTTACGAATCTTAAAAATAGTGTGTCATGACTGTCGAAGATTATCCAAGCTGTAAAATAAGACAGCATTTCGAAGGAGGGAAATACAGTGCATTAATTCTCTATCAAGATCAAGACGCTCACGTTCTTGTATTACATAATTCGGCGTTATAAAAATGTCACTGTACAGGGCGACGAGGTTGCTCTATCGTCTGTTCCCATAATATATAATACCTACAATAGACGATGAGCTTATTGTTTCCTTTTGTTGTTCTATGTACTTTGTCCTTTTCATGAATGGGCGTTGTTTCTGGCAACACGAGACTGTCTCTTTGTGATTTATAACAGCAAGGTGGTGCTGTGAGGTCTCTTGGAATGTGCCTCGCGTGTGGATTCTTTGCATAGCTCACACTGCAATGTTATTGTTACGCCATTCCCTAAGAACTGTAGCAAGACGACGCCTTGTGAATTCTGATAATTGATAAATACTGATAATTTTATGTATGGAAAGAAACGTACTGCAAGTACAGTAGCATGACGGCTCAAAACATATAACTGTAGAGGCAAACAACGTTATTCTGACGTCTGTCCTGCAGCGGGTACGAAACCAAACACCTGTCTTAGAGCCACTTGCTGAGTCCTGCAAAATCATTAGCTTTGTTATTTAAGCGAGAAAACAGGAAATGTAAATGTGGAAGGTAATATCGTCGTAATTATTAATAGGGGTAATTTATTGTGTAAGAAAACTTCGTATCAGATGTGTTACATACTGAAGGATATTCACAAAGGATTTTGCAAACATATCCGTATACGAGGCTTATTCAGAAAGTAAGTACCGTTTCGCTGTAAAAAAATCGAGTAATGTTTCGTATAAAATTTTATTGTTATCACATTCTACATTCTTCAAACTGTTTTTCCACCTATTCGCCGCCATTATTGAGGCACTTATCGTAGCAGGGCACAAGATTTTGTATACCCTCCTCATAGAATGCGGCCGCCTGCGACCCAAATGACTGCTGACAATGTCATAGAGTCCTTTAAATCTGATGAAAGTGCAGGGACAGATCAGAAATCGTGAAGCGTCTGTCGTCACGCACTCTTTCATTGACTTTACGCACCAAATCATCATTCACCAAAGATGGACACCCACTTCGCGCTTCATCGTGCACGTTCTCTGGTCCTTCATTGAACATCCGAACCCATTTCCTAACCATGCCATCACTCATCGCATTGTCACCATACACTTGACAGATCTGGTGATGAATCTCACTTGGTAGCAC
>Ga0123354_10019868_pt1 | contig 10554 bp, 8 predicted proteins | sample TergutLab28metaG_2_FD_97872 | JGI IMG/M metagenome (GOLD analysis project Ga0123354, IMG submission 97872) | Labiotermes labralis P4 segment gut microbial communities from Petit-Saut dam, French Guiana - Lab288 P4 | ecosystem: Host-associated > Arthropoda: Insects > Digestive system > Gut ...
ACCATATGATAAGGTTTCACTCTGAAACTGCAGATTTACTTGAGAGTTGTACGAACCATACCAATTCATATGAGTGAGTTATTTGTATTTCCAAATAGTTGTTGCAGTTTGAATCAAACTTTATTACACTCTTGTTTTTTTTTGTTTTTTTTGTCTACTGTTGGCTCTAAATTTTGTTACCCACTCAAGCACAAGAATGCATATGGCGTATTTAGTATTTCATCTGCTGCGTTAATGTGTAGCAAAGAGTTTAAAATATAGTTTACGTTTAGTGCTGTTTCGAATTCATACGATAGTTCTGCAGTTCGTGCGAGTACCGCACTAGTTTCAGACAGCTCCTAGTACCTGGTTTATACGAGCAATTTGCTCGTTTTTACGAGTATTTCTCCAAAATGTGTATCGTAACTGCTGTGTATTACATGACGAAAGCGAAATAGTGTAATATAATTTAACAACGAGGAGCCTTGATAGGTCAGTCGACATGGCGACTAGATTCGGGTTGGATGGTCCGGAATTCTAATCCCCGTGGCCACAAAAGTTTTCTGTTCTCTTGTCTCAAATGTCCAGATCGGCTCCCCCCCCCATGCACCCAGCATTCTGTTCAGTGTATGCAGGGGTTCACTCCCGGTGATAAAGCTGCCGGGGTATGTTGTTTACCACTGACCTCCATCTAGCGCCGAGACTGGAATGTGTGGAGATATACCGCAACTTCCTCCACACAATTTATAATTCTGCATTTCCCTCTGATACCTTTTACCTTGTTGGAATCTATGATATGTCGTATTATGCAACGGGCAGCTTGTATTATTATGTCAATGGCTTGATAAGCCCGCTTGTAACCTGGATATCTCTCTGTAGCTAGGGCCTTGTCATGCCCTACATTGGAAGTAGTTTTGTCTTGGAATAGATGTGCTTCAGACGAATAACCGAGAAATATCCACATAAATGCAACAGACGGACATAACGTTGCTCATAGTCGCTTTTCGAAATTTTGCGAACTCTCCTAAAAATTGTTATGACGCCATGTTACCTAGTAGAAAGTTTTGATGTTTTGCTGACCGTGTATCTCAGTAAAATCTGAGTAATTAACCAACTTATTGCACAAATTCTTGTTTTATAATAAGTTTATTATATGCATCTACATGTTTCGAGCACTTTTGTGCTCATCATCAGGAAGTCAAAATTGTATTATACAATATCTGGTATCGTCACACTCTGTAGGTGGCCGTCCCGTGAACGGGACGGCCACCTACCATCATCATCATCATCATCATCATCATAAACATCAAGGATTGGACCCTTTGATCCGTTCCGTCTCCACAGTTACAGCTGCTCGCGCCAACGCTTCTTCGGTCTTCCAGTTGTTCTCCTTCCTTGTGGTCTGTAGTATGATTTCAAAGGGTTTCGGTTTTGTGGCAGGCTTAGGGAGCACACTCTTACACAAAACGGGCATGTTTGGAGGCCTTGAGGTTAGCTACCACCAAACTTACTCAGTGAGGGATTGGTTATCCATCCTGAGGACACCCTACCTAACTCAGAATCTCCAGAGGAAGCACAGGACTGATTCACAAATTACAACTAAGGCCATTAAGTTGGTTAATTACTAAGATTAAAACTATTGTGGAAAGTTATGGATGTTCTTCTGAAACGTCGGTAAATTTATTCTAGGGTGCGGGAACGCCACATCGCAGAACCGCGGTTTTGCAAGTGTGAAAACTCTACCGGAAATAAGAATTTAGGGATCCTCCGTTTTGTTATTGGCGTACAAAGCTGGCTGTTGTCGTACGTTGTTAACAAATAAAAGCAAAAACAAGGGGGTAAGAATTTATGTGGTATTTTTATATATCTGAATTCGGAATTTATTAACCGTATGATGACTGTCGTTCATCTAAATTACTCCCGCATATACGAGGTAAAATGATCCCCTTACAGGCCCGGTGTGGCCCAGAGGGTGGGTAGAGTTATAGCTCTACTCTTCCATGATCGCGGCACTAGAAGGGGGTGAGTGGTCAGCAACACGCCCCGGCCGCACTTTACCCCCGGGAAAGACCCGGTACCTATTTTACAAGAGGCTGGGTGGGCCCCAGGGCCGGTCGGTCTGGACGGGCGGAAAATCTCGTCCCCACCGGGATGTGGGCTTTACAAGCTTAACGGTGTTAGGGGCGAAATTATTAAAGATGTTTGGCCTCGTAAAACAAATAGATAGAGCGACATACTGAGAACGATATTAGAATTAAAATTGAAAGGAAAGAGACCTACAGACCACCAGAACTAGAAGGTAGGTATTCGGAATAGAAGAACGTTAGGAAAAGGAGGGAGAGACTGTAGGTTCGATCCACTCGAAACAAGTGATGTTTGTAAGGGAAGGTATAGTATGCTCTTTACTTTACGGGTGGGTAGCATTTCAGTTGTGTAGGACTGTACCATATTACGTTATAAGGGGTTGCTAACCGAGTTAGTTTCTTCCACCGGCGAAATGAGCCGACTATCACCCACGAGTTGCTGCGGGGTGAGGGGGGTTGGGGGGTTGTAACGGTAAAACTGGTCGGAATAAAATCAAGTTACGTTACGGGCTAAAGTCTCCATCACGCACCCTGGCGGCCAGCTACCTGGGTTAACACGCGCCAGTAACCGTGTTACTGTACCCAGGGGGCTTCATTCAGGTTGGGGTGACGCCTGCTCATGTTGCGCCCCGCGCGTCATCGCAACCCCTCGTCATATATCGCTAGTTCAAATAGTGTACGTGGCCGCGGGGGGATTCAGGTGGTGGGTCTTGTGACTTGAATAACTATTAAGGAGATAAAACTTCTGGTTGTAAAGTTCTTGCCAAATCTTGTTCCTCTCAGTTCTTTGGCAGATCCACTCAAATCAAATACGGGCAAAATGAATAAATGACGTCGATTGTGTTCGTTCGTCATCCAGTAGGCCGCATGTTTTTATCACCGAATGTACACCCAAAGTAATGGCATATCGACTCCTATTTCATGGCAAAATAACTTTAACCTGAAGCTGGAGGCAGCAAATTTTGGGTACCAGTCCGCCATATTGCACGATGTCACTGCCAAGAACATACATTTTTCATAGGCGCCGCCGTTAGAACCACAAAGCTCGCCAATCGGAGTAGTGTGTGTGGCCATATGCAAGTTGTTTGATGCGCGGAGGATATTGGGACTGAATTGCTGAAAGTTACACTGAAGACTTGCTTAAGAATAAAAAAGACTGTGCTGACGTATACTGTGTGTAACGTTAATTGACGACTACAGCATTCCGCCTCACTGCACGTGGGCCCGGCGTGCCTACCAGGTTAGGTGAGCGTGAAGTAGGAATCGGGGTGGAAGTGCAGATAACAGATGGCAGCTTGAGATATGAGTTGCTTTGACTTTCCAAGAGGAAAACAAAATTAAAAACTAACCAAGAACAACAGTGGTCTAAGGGACACACCTGTAATGGAATCACTCTTCTTGCCAGTCGCAGAGAATTAGGTTCCGTCGAGTCCAAGGTAGTATAATGGTTGAAGTAAAATGGATGGATGGATGGATGGATGAATTGACAGAACCTGTAGAAATATGATTTGGGAAGAGGAAAGTGGCAGATTTCACGTTCAGGTTTTATGCATGATTGTAGCCTTTACGATTTGTAGGAAATAGTACGGTGAAGCGGGGACCGCGGTAACACAGTGGTTAAGGTGTTGTGCTACAAATAGGAAGGTCGCTGGTTCGATCCCAGCTAGTGTCAATGTGTTTTTCATTGACATAAAATCCTTCCGATCGCACTATGGCCCTGGGGTACACTCAGCCTCTAACAGACGTGATTACCAGGAGTATTTCCTGGGAGTAAAGGCGGCCAGTGCCTACGGCTGACAACCTACCACCATCCTGTGCCGTTGTCACGAAATCTGGAACCCTCTGGGTCACTCCGGGCCTGTAACGGGACTGCTTTACCTTTTAAGTACTGTGAAGCACTGTGTGTGCTAAATTTGCATAATTCTGCATTTTGAAGTAAATGGTAAAAGTTACGGGAATAAAAGCCTACTTCGGTTTACTTTTCTGGACATATTGTGATTGTCCGTTAGCCCTTATAAACTACCCAACCACCTCAGTACGAACCAACAATGAACATGAGTTCTAGTACATTGTCATACTTCAGTACGGAATTATTTCTGTGTTCTTGCATGTGGAGTTTTTGTATAATCCTGTGTAACGCTGAATGTGGCGAAATTAATTTCTGAACTGCATCACATTTATAGCCTACGTGAATTATAGGTTACGTTCTTATAATAAAAGACAACAAAATGCACTCCTTCTCAATTTTATTTTGGTAAAGAAATCTACATGTTTCGGACAGATTTACTGTCCATCATCAGGAGTCTTAATGCTGTATTCACAGCAGTTGGTATTTGTCATACTAGTTATGTTGGCTGTCTGCTAGCTAGGTCAGGTCCATCCTGACCTAGCTAGCAGACAGTCAGATTTACTGTCCATCACAAGGAGTCTTACTACTGTATTCACAAGCAATAGGTTTTGTCATACTAGTTATGTTGACTGTCTGCTAGCTAGGTCAGGATGGACCTGACCTCGCTAGCAGACAGTCAACATAACTAGTATGACAAAACCTATTGCTTGTGAATACAGTAGTAAGACTCCTTGTGATGGACAGTAAATCTGTCCGAAACATGTAGAGTTCTTTACCAAAATAAGTTAAGAAATAGTGCATCTCGTTGACTTTTATCGTAAGAATATATCACAATGCACGGTGCTATGAATGACAGAATGTAGGGTACGTGTTTCTTTTTACAGCGAAATTGCACATTGGCTTTTGGATGTAAAGTGACATTACTTGTTGCGCTGTACGCATTTCTTTGAAGCAATAACTCTTTCTCACTTTTACGTGAGCTGAATATAGCAGTAGACTTATAATTAAAGCTGGTCGCTCCCACACAGTGCTTTTTGCTCCATGTGAGATCGTAGCTTTTGACATGGAGATTGAATATTTTGTGGTTCTTCTGTCGAACTGCATTAAAAATAATTCAGACATTGGAATATTTCAAGAATAATGTAATTAAGTCACCACTTTTAACACAATTTCATTCGATCCTGCAATATATTTGCTGTAACTCTGCTATTCTCAAATGCCTGCTGTAAAAGTTAGTTATTTAATGATACTGAAACAACAAATTGCCTATCCCAGTGCCCGCGCGGTCTAAGGCGTAGGTCTACGGCCGAATCCAAACCGGGGGCACGGATGTCTGTCTCTTGTAACTGTTGTGTGTCGTCAGGTAGAGGTCTCTGCGACGGGCCTGTCACTCGTCCAGAGGAGTCGTACCGATTGAGGTGCGTCGTTGTGTGTGATCTAGAAACCTCGTGAACGAGAAGGTCATAGCCCGCATTGGGCCGCTGCGCCACAAAACAATAAAAAAAACAGAATGCGCAATATCGCAATATATTGCAATACTGTGCATTCGGCGGTCTCAGTGGCCGTGCGGTCTACGGCGTTGGTCTGCGGCCGCTCGCCTGCTGAGATAGTGAGATCGAATTCCGCCGGGGGCATTGATGTCCCTTGTGAGTGTTGTTTGTTTTCGGATAGAAGTCCAAGCGACAAGCTGATCACTCGTGAAGAGGAGTCCTACCGACTGTGGTGTGACGTCGTGTGTGATCTAAAAACCTCAAGAATCAGGCTATTGTTCACGATGGGCCACAACGCCACAAGGGGGCAAAATATTACCCATTTTGTTGGTTATTGTATCATAAATTTTCAATTAATATAAGGAAATGGATGGCATGTATTTAAATATCTTGTCCTATTTGTCTGTGTTCTATAAAACACAGTGTAAGTTGTACCTAGACTGTATATTCGCATAGTGACTAACGTTCAGCTCAATTTCTGACACAACGCTGTGACGTGATATCGGGAGGAGCTTGCCTTTTGAAGTAAATCATAAACTAGGTAATGAAACATTCGCTGTAACTTAAAAAAAAACATGTGTTCTTAGTAATTAAGTAATTAATATAGAGTCGTTATTGGACAGATCGATAACATTCACGTGGTCAGCTTTTACAGAATTGGAAACTTCTTCTACGTCTTCTGCACACCTCGCTACAGGACCCTGTTCTTAACCCGCAGGCTCTGCACCTTCACGCAATAGCAGTGTATTCCACGCTTCTGATGTTCTTCCATGTTCGTTGAAGAAGGTTACAGATGAATGTAACAAGAAGTTTCCTAAAATTAAATTAACTTCTTTGCAGTCAAAACTGATGTAAATGATAAACGTACAAAAGAAGTGCAGGCCGTACTTCGTGGAAGACACGTCATACATGTATGAAGTTAATTAAGCTAATGATGTTTAGAACAGTTACCGTTTATTCTATGAACCAAGTGAGATAAACAGAACGTTTTCTCTTGGCAAATTGTTGAGCTGTTTAACGTTACAACTGGTCTTATTTCTAATTCTACTCGTTCAACGGTTGCAGCGTTGAAACTGATGTGCGTGCGCCTTGCGCGAGCGGCAATTTCTCTGGCACAGTGGCGAGGCAGATAGCCGAAACAGAAGCGTTTACAGGCGTACCTCAAGGACAGAGGTATGCCATGGTGTGTGTGTGCGTGCGCGCGCGCGCGCGTGTGTGTGTGCGTGCGTGCGTGCGCCCCCCCCCCGCGACTGAGGATCTCGAAATTTGTGCTTTTAAACACACGACCAGTTTTCACAAAACGCGGTCTGAAGAGTAATATACTGTAGGAGGAACAAAGATCGACATTTTTAATTTGGTGGTAATATAATGATATAAGTGCGAACTTACGAGGTGGGAGCGGCACTGGTATTAATTTTTTATCGTGATTTTATACGGTATTAGACACTGTAAAATGTGGTCCTTGTTCCTCTGTACAGGCAGTATTTCAGTGGATTATGCATTAAGGCTTCGTTTTGAGGCCAATAGCTAGAGAACCGTTGAAATTGGGAGTGTGAAATTTATTGTGGCGATAGACCGAAGGTACAATTGCATGTTATATTCGCAAAATGTTTGTAGGGTAATCTTACAAACATCATTATGACGTAACCCTTCGTCGTTGTACACAACAAATTTAACACATGCAAAATACATACGTAATTGTTTAGTTCCTCATGAAGCAAAACAGAATCATTAATCACTGCGTAGCCTGTCCTTGCGACAGGTCTACGGCCTCTTGTAAAGCGCGTTCTGCAGAGAGTAGGATATAATGCTTCATCTTTCAAACTACATTATCTTCTCTTTTCCTTAATATCAACCAGTAGTTGCTTACGTCTTCTTCCCCTCTTCTCTTCCCTTTTTTCTTTCCTCGAGTAACTTGTTTTATAAGGGTGATGTTATGGAAGGTGTCACCAGTCCAGTTAGTCTATCTTCGCTGTAATGTATGCAGAATATTCCTCTTTTTCTTGCTAATTTTAATACGTAATACAAAATGACAACACCAGTAGGTATTTAAATGCAGAACTAAATTAAAACGCAGTATAAAACTAGACTCTGTGCATTTTTGTTAGAACTCTTCGTTTGCATGTTAGATGAATGCAGTAAAGTAGTACAATGGTGTAAGAAGGTAAAGGTAAAGCAATCCCTGTACGGACCTATTACAGGCCCCTAGGGTTCCAAGAGCTTGATGCTCCCAGGTTTGGAGACAGTAGCCACGTGTAGGTGAAGATTGTGAGCCGTATTCACCGGCCGCCTTCACCCCCCAGGAAAAATGCCCAGTACTCATTTCTTTCAGAGACTTATTCGACTCCAAGACCATAGTGGGGCCGGAAGGATTGTGTCAGTGATATATTCCAATGACAACAGTGGCGTGAGAAACTAGGCCAAGATAAAGAGACACTGTATTTATTTATTTATCGGAGTGAGTAGCGGAGAATTCGGCTAATCCGTCGGTATAGTATATTTGAGGCAAAATGTAAAGGCGTACGCATTTCTTTTGTACCGAAAGGAACTATGTTGTTCAGGAAGAGTCGCTAAGATAGAATTGCTCGTGTGTAAGAAGTGGTGTGGACCTTGAGGCAGCTTCCTGAGCGGTTATACATTGCGCTAAAACATGACGTGTTCCGGCCAGAAATCCAGTCTATCGAACGTGTTTGCATTACATGCTAGTGAATTAGGAAATCGCTCTTGTAATTGTACGGTTCCTTCCGACACTGCATGACGTGGAAACAGGAATATTCTGGCGCAATGCGGTATAAAGTTATTGATATTTTAAGGAAAACAAACTGCTAGACTTTAATTTATTAATTGTCCAACAAGAAGCGACTGTGTTCAGTTTATTATATTTCTGTAGACAGCTCTACATGTTTCGGGTGTTGACACCCATCATCAAGAGCTGGTACAGCTGTAATTACATCTTTTGGCACTGGTCAACCGGGTCTCCTACCATCCGCTCTCGTTGTTGATTTGCAACAACGACAGCGGATGGTAGCAGACCCGGTTGATCAGTGCCAAAAGATGTAATTACATTTGTACGAGCTTCTGATGATGGTTGACAACACCCGAAACATGTAGAGCTGCCTACAAAAATATAATTAACTGAATACAGTCGCATCTTGTTGGACAGTTATTCAATTCGATTCATGATTCACAGACCCATTAATATAAAGAAACTGCTAGACTTGAATTCCGAGAGTGGCTGAACATATGAAGAGTTTAGCATACAGAAAAATATTTCTATACAAGTCAGATTTACTCGTTACATATTATTAGGCAGTGTAAAAGTTCCACGCAGTTAACTACGCCTCCGTGGTCCGGGATGTGACATTTTACATTTAGATATTATGTTTTTCTGGATTTTTCTTATCCTGATACTCTTAACTGAATATAACCATCTTCTGGAAACGAATCTATTTTCATACTCATTGGTGGAGATTATCTCGGTCTGGCTAATCTACGGAGTGGTTATTTTCCAACCCTCTTACCTCAGGACGGAAAACAATTTTCCAAAATTCTCTGTCTATTTCGAAACAGAAATACAGTGGGTAGAGGCCAGAAATCCCAGCGATGCTGATAGTATTAGTACGCAACCATATACACTTTGTTTACCTGGTGTAGCTTATATTCGTATTGTGCGTTTGGCGGGGAGAAGAGATTTAAATAAGCTGAACGGTGAGATATGTGGATCATGTTCATGGATATCTGAGGTTGGGTTTCATTTCGGACGTAACTGTGTCATATCAGACCCCACGAGCACCTACTCGCCCTGAAACTGACAAATACAATAAATTCAGTGTAGGAAATATAATATATATCAAGAAATATGTTTGATGAAATGAAAAAAAAAATCAGAATTAAAGTAGCCACGAGACAGGAAAATGGGGCTTAAGGAAGAGCGTGAATAAAAAGTAGAGATCGAGAAGATTGGGGAACTTAATGATTCAGAAAATTGAAGCAAATCACTTCGCAGATCCATTTGCTGGAAGGCCGCACACTTCTTAACTCTTTCCCTGACTTCGTTTCCCACTCCACTCAATAACTCTCTTCCTCTAGACCTATTCCTCTCTGTTCCTCTCAAAAGACCCATGTCACGATGAGAAAATTAAAACTACTTAAATGGAAATGTGCAAAATGTACAGAGAGGAACACACCGAATGAATACGAATGAGTTGAAGAAAGGATACTCAAATTGTTGGGCGAGCCTCTTAACGGTCTGTAAGCGTTTTTAAAAGTTGATGGTCGTATTCATTGTTACGAAGGGAAGGCAGGAAGTACAGTTGAGTGCACAAGTTATTGTAAAATTGAAGTCAAAGAGACGTCTGCATTGAACGTAGGATACGGTATAATCCGAAATGTAGGAAGACGCGTTCTTGAATTTTTCATTTTAATAGCCTTTGAAGAATTTGTAAACTGGTCTGTCTTGGTACGTTTATCCTTTCGCAAAGAGTCTTGCTTGTAACGATGTATGTTTTGGTTTTGTGGAACATTTAGTTGTGCTTTTAATAGGGAACTTAAACAGTAATTCACGAAACTTCCACTTTCATGAAGTTTTGCTTTTTAACATTTCCTGCTGAACCCATCTGGTCAGCAGACTCAACGTCTGGAATAATCACTTGTGTCCTTACTGTCCCACATTTCCGCTACCAGACGGGCCCCTCCGAGTGGTAACCATGACGAGAAAACGTGTCTAGAACCTACAAGTTTGTCATTTGTAGTTTGACTTTCATGAACCTCCCATAAATGTTTAAAAACCCGCTTTCAAGTAGAATAAACAATTAAGCCCCTATTTTATCTCATTACAATAATCTTGTAAGCTTGATTTCTGGCAACACGATTGTACGCGATACATTTCTAATGTCTTTTTGGAAGAACACTTAATTACATTGTGGGTGTCGGATTCAACTTGTTTTTAATAGTCGATTGAAAAGTGCTCACAAACTTGCCTCATTCAATCCCTGTAAAGTTTTTAATTCTTCGTGTTTACTTCATAGTTTTTAACCTTTTGACGCCTAATGTCAACTATAGTGGTCGTACCGCACCGCTAACCTGTAAAGTTGCATTTTATATATTTATTCAACAAATATAGGTACTGAATATTTTAAACATGGTATATACT
>Ga0123354_10019871_pt1 | contig 10553 bp, 3 predicted proteins | sample TergutLab28metaG_2_FD_97872 | JGI IMG/M metagenome (GOLD analysis project Ga0123354, IMG submission 97872) | Labiotermes labralis P4 segment gut microbial communities from Petit-Saut dam, French Guiana - Lab288 P4 | ecosystem: Host-associated > Arthropoda: Insects > Digestive system > Gut ...
GAGGATGATCCCATAGAGGGATTGAAACATGTAGGAGATATTTTAAATCCATTTTAATCCAATAATGTGGTTTTAAATGGTTTGACAAGTATGTGCAATTAGTTGGTTTTAATAAATATTGACGGCACCACATTTTTCGCGGGACCCCGTTTCCAGTGTCATTGCTATTGCACGTCTGTTGATCCCCTAACAGCATCTGACTAGATCTTGGGCCATCTGTTGCAAATTAGCCATAGTAGAAGTGCTGCTTCGTGCCCAAAAATGAAGAGCTTTATTAATACAACAGTTACAGGCTAGGGAACCTTAGTTAATGAGCATAGCTAGTTAGTCGAATATTTGTTGCGCTCGAGTATTATGGCACCAGCTGTGGTCTTTACAAAACTGGTATTTTCTTGCAAAGTTTTACTTTCATCACATGGGGTCCACTTTTGACCTTAACTATATCGTTGTGCAAGTGGATATGTAGCAATCCTGGCCGTTTTTAAAGCCGACCAACTGTACCGGCGTTCGGACCTGACAGACTGTGAGAAACAATAATACAATGCGGTTTAAACCGCCGGTAACCCGATAAGCATTCAAGATGCTAACTTTCACATCACATGGGCGAACGACATTTCATCTTCTACGTCATATGCGCGACTTGCCTGTTACGCTGTTCTTAGAAACAGATTATGTTTCTACGAAGTCCACAGTTCATATCCCACGCGCTGTTCGAACCTCGTACACGTTCAACAAAAACTGAGCTGCCAGAACACAGTACCAAAATGCAAATGTTAGACAAGCCCCGCTGTCGCAGAGCAGATACAAAGCATATCACTGGCAAGAACCCTGCTACTTTAACAGCCAGCTCCGAACCTCACAGTCTCCAATGTCCTTCTCAAAATAAGGTACCCAGAGGGAACGAGAACAGATCCCTTCGTACGATTTGCGCATATTAACAAAAAGACAAGTTTTCGCAAGTCAGAACAATTGTGTTTTAATTATCTCTTCCGTAAGAACCCCAAATCCCAGCTATAAGGAATGGTTTCTCCAATGGACGCCCACAAAACACACTTCTAAATCCATATCTTGTTACCTCCATGCTAGCTACATGTTCAGCCCATCTTAGTGCCATATATGAAAGGATATCACTACATGTTAAACACCTATTTTAAGCCACTCTAACAAATGGTGGGCTTACGATTCTCTAAAAGGACGAAGAAACTGGCAACTGGAGACAACTGCATAATGTGGAACTTCGTAATTGTTCATCCTGACTACAGAGAGTCTGGATGATCAACTCAATGACGATGAGATGGCAGGGGCAAATGGCACGCATGGGAGAATGGTGGAAGAATCTGAAGAAAGACCTGAAAGACTTAGGCGCAGGGAGGAGGATAATATTAAAATATATCTTTCAAAACCAGGATGGGAGGATGTAGACTTGATTCGTCTGGCACTAGATTAAGACCAATACCTGATTTTTATATATACGGTAATGAACATTCCGGTTTCATAAAATGTGGAGAATTTCTTGACTAATTTTGGTGTTTTCATATTCCCAAGATGGGTGTTATATTCATAACATTCGTTAGTTACGTAGTTATTACTTACTGGAGATCTTCACTGATGTTAGCAGGCCTTCTGCCGATTGACGTTCTGCAGAATGGAACGTCGCAGTTTGGTGCGAAGCAGCGACAGGAAATCATGTCCTGTAATATGGGTGCGGGTATAGCAAGTACGACAGGCGAGTGTAACTGCGTCATGTCTCACCGCCCGCTCGTCCATCCGTCCGCCTGTCTGCACTGTACTGACCTACTCCACCAGACCGATTTTCAGGAAAATTCATATATGGTACTTTAAAGAAATTTTTACACATACCGATTAATTTTAAACTGCAAAAAAGGCACCCTACATGCTAGCCTACGTGCGTTCATAAACTCTCGCCATGACTGATTTTCAGAATTGAGTGTTCTCTGTAAGATATATGCTGGAGCTGAAGAAATAGTTGAGCATCGAGCATGGTATTTGTAAGCTCAAGAATCGACGTTTTCAGAGATATCTCTACCTTAAAGCTCTCCATTTAGCATATCTCGATGATGAATGACTGTACCTCTGTTGCTGTGCAACGGACAAATCTTTCGGTGTGTAACAAAGCACTCAGTGTTTCACGCGCATCATTATTGAATTTAACATGTACAGAAAATAACAGAGCGAAAGCGCTAAGAGCCTTGAATTCTGCGGGCACTTCCTAACTTGTATACGACACCGGTCTGTGCAATAGACTGAGGAAAATCATACAGACCAGGTCAGTCTGTGAAACCTTACGCAGTGAAGTTACTCCACGTCAGGTACATCAATGAATGCGTTATTTAACAGGCATGCCGTCGCGTCATCCCGCACGGAATAATAAAAAAACGTCAGTAAGCACAGTGCAGCAGCAGACAGTCGATACGGCTGCATAATATCGCACTATCTCCTCATTGTACTCCACATAAACACATTTTAGGCATAACAAACTATTAATTATCAATATTCCTTCGGATAAAACGCCGAAACTCCACGTATAGTGCCTACCACATCTGCTGCATATTGCCGAAGACTGAGATTCGATCCCTTACCTGCAGGCAAAGTATCCTGATTGAGAGTTTCCTTGTTTTCCTTAGGCCCTCGGATTAAATGCTTGGAAAGTCTGGTGAGCAATTACCGCTTTCTTCCATATCCCTTCACATTCATCATCCGCAATTATACAGATATTCAACACTACTTAACCTGTGCACTTACATACGGAGTAGGGTGACCTTAAGGCACAATATTAAGTATGTATTTAGACACCCTTTTTCATTTTATTAGGGCTCTGGCTTCGATTCTCGGTCCCGAAGGTTGCTCTTCTATTTATTATTCATAGTTTTCACCAGTCACTCCACGCACACTAAGGAATATGACGTCAGGCCACGACCATTGCCTCTAATGTCCCTCCAGATGTACCATTCACAATCAACTGTTTTTTCTATGCACAACTCGTACCGTTCCTACATATGCTTACACATGATGACCGTGAAACCAGAACTGAACTCAATGTCACAGGGTCATAAATTGTATGAAAGTTAAAAAAAAGTTCACTCTATAACAGGCCATGAAGGCTCAGAGGGGGAGTACAGATATAGATCTTCTCTTCAATTAACCTCGTCGCTAAATGGGGTGGCTGATCAACACCACGCGCCGGCCAATTTACCCCGTGTAAGAAAACCGGTACCCATTCTACACGAGGTTGGGTAGGCCCCAGGGCCGGTCTGGACGAATGCGGAAAATCTCGCCCCCCACTGGGACTCGATTCCCAGACTGTCCAGCCCGTAGCAAGTTGCTATACCGACTGTCAGAACTTCTATATCGAAATGATCTATATCGAAAAAAGCCACAGTATCATCATTACTATATCGAATAAATGTCACAGCATCAGTATATCTATATCCAACCAAATGTCACAGTCAGCACTTTTATATGGAACCAAATGACACTGTGCTAGCACTTCTAAATCAAACTAAATGTAACAGTGTCAAATGTCATCAGTTCTATATCAAACAAAACGTCCCGTTGCCAGCACTTCAGTTTTCTCGGCGAAGACTGTTCACCCAGCAGTGTTATGCGTTTCAACAGCGTAGAGTCTGGTGGATGGATACTGGCTTTACAGACGAGCATGCTGCCTCATGTAGCGGATCTAAGGCTTAGTTTCTAAAGGGTCACAAAAGAGCCAATCCTTGATTCCTGAACATGACAGTCAATCATGTGTCACGTTGGACCATTTCCTTGAGCCTTACACATTACGGCAGCCTGTTCCTCTGAAAGTACAGCATCCAACTGCAAGGGTCTACACTGTCACAGACTGGAAGGCCAAAATCTGAAACTTTACGTACAATACGAGTACACTCGTGTTTTACAGTGCATGGTAAAACAATTTGTAATGCAAACAGAACAAATTTATTGAATCATCAGAAATTTTGAAACTACCGAAACCAACTACAGACGGAACATAGAACAGGCACCAGGTGAAGAAAGAAACAGCAACAAAAAACAGGTACACGATTCATGTTCAAGAACTACAGGCTAAAATCAACAGCCTTAGTACGCAATAGCAACAAAGCATGAATACTACAGGTAAGGAGTGCAGTTCCGTATAGACTTTCGACAGCACTGTGAACAAAAATGAAACAAAGGAATCAAAGCCAGGCGAAGAAAACAAGGTAAGCTACTAAAACAGTAGGGCAGAACTTCAAATAACTATAATATGGTTAAAAATAACGTGTTTTTTCCATGAGGAAAAAGAGTAAACAATGCCATAGATTGGTGTGCATGAACAGCGCAAGTGACAACAACTGACTGAAGGGAAGATCAGGAGGCGTATTTTAGACTTCAGTTGAGAGAATCAGAACCGTCAGATGGCAACAGTAAAGGAATATAACTTTACCATGTGTTGTCACTTAAGGGCATTACAACGGGGCATTAATGTTAAAACGCAACAAGTGTATCTGTGCACTGTAACCTTGACAACCATCCTAGGAGCCATGTGTGTGGGACAGAAGAAACCACAATGAAACTGGGGCTATAATTGGTTGGTTTCAATATTAATTAATTAGTAAACAAACGTACGCCAGTGTAGTAAGTAGGATACATGTTGACAGGTTACATTCCAGGCAGGGACAAGAGACTTATCTCTTTCCAAACCATAAAGACCGACCTTGCAACCCACCCATCCGGTAGAATTGGGGTGATTTCACTACAACAGGGCTGGTGAAAATTTTGGAAAGTGCGTGCCCAAATTGTCCATAAATTTCGAAGAAATCCTTTCGCGTGCCCAAAGGAATTTTGAAGAGCAAAATAAGTTCTTGGAGTCTTACACAAATTATTATTAATTACTGCTTTAGTTATATTAATAAATACTGTAATTTTCTAATAAGTGCATGGTATAATTATTATATTATATTTCTAATAATGGCCTCCTCGAGGAACGTGGTGTGGAAGAAAATGTGGAAGTAACTGGGGCTGCTCCTATTTCTTGTTTAAAAAGAAAATTCTGAGGCTTTTGTCCATTGTCACGTATTCGCCCAGTCACCGCCAGACCGGCGCCCCAGTGATAAATATCCAGTCGACACTTCACATTTGTGTAAAAATGTTTCACACACAGTATTATTATGTAGCAACAGTAATTCATATACAATTTCTGCGCAGTCAGATATATATATATATGGCGTAAATAATCGATTAGAGTGTATTGATATTCTACTATTCACAGACTTGTTACACTTTGTAGTCGTATGCAAAAAAGGGATTTGATGCTAACCCAGATGCGGAACGGGCACGTGTTATGTTGTAAATGAATGGCCCCTGCAATGATTTCGTTATGATTTATCGGTTGTTGCAATGCAACAACGCTCGCAGAACAATAATTACCCCATTTTCTGAAGCTGATGTCTAGACGACGTAACAGTTCAATCGAAAATGACGTCATAAATTACAGTAATCTGGACGTTAAACCAGGTGTTCGCAAAGTATTTAAAACGAAAATATTTCGTTTTAAAGTCGTCGCTCAAACCTGCAATACAGACCTAAGATAGATAGTTTACTAAATTTCACGGAGCAAAATTAAATTTGATCAAAGTGACTGAAATATTGAAAAAGCTGGACTAGAAAACAATAAAATCAAATTTGATCAAAATTGAGGAATACTGACAGAGCTGGGATAGATAACAACAAAATCAAATCTATTAAAGTGATGGAATATTGCAAAAAGCTATGTCAGATAAAATTCAGACAAACTAATGTTAAGGGACAATCTAAAAATTCGTCGGCGTCTCCGCCTGTAATTTCATGGCTCTTTTTATGTTCGTTACGTCAGAGAGCAACCTGCTTTCCTTTTACCTCACGAAACCTCTGTTTTTCTTTATATTATTTTGTATTCTTCCCAGTACGTTAAGCTAAAGAGCAGACACACTATAGATGAAGCAGAAATATGAGCGATCTAGTAACAAGACTGGAAAAGTTATCTCTAATTTAAGGCAGCACGACATATTTTGTAACTAATTATCTTAACACTGTTTGTTACCACATTGACTTGTATATGGAAATAATTTACCGCAAAACCTTCCAAATGTAGATAGTCGTAAATTGTTGTTATTATTATTATTCTACGTGGCATTAAAGTCTGACACTAAAACTGCACACGACAGCAATATCTGCAACACTCAGTAACAGGTACGCAGATTTTGTATTATACAGGTACAAACCGACATCTCCATCAGCCGAGCCAATCACTCGCATTTGCACTTACATAAAAAAATACCGTGTTTTCTTACTAATAATGCTATTCTTCTATCGCTGAGATTTGATAATGTTGGAAGTGTTGAATTTATAAAACATCTTACATAAAATCCTACCCTTAAATGAATGGTAATGACGTACAAAGTTACAAGAATCAACTATTCTGATATAAAGATCCAAATATTTATACCATATAAAGTATATATTTTAATTAACAACTATCAGCTGCCATTTCCTGTCGGATCATTTATCGTATGAGCACAGTCCGTTGATCCGACCGTCCACACTTGCAGCGGGATATTGGCCGGGAAATGATAAACAACGGCTGTCAGAATAAAAACACGAACAGGTACTTCTACTTGCAGTGGTGTTCAGGACAGCGAAAACACAGACACTTCAAAAGGAATAATTATTTACTGACGTAAAACATACGTATCTTCTTATTTCCTGTTGTAATCGCCCAATAAATATCCAAGATAAAGCGGTCTTCGTGCCTGGCTAAGTAGGCATATAGTACTGGAGGTACGGCTCCACTTCACGCTGTCAGCGCTTTAAGTCGGTGGAAATATTCCCTCGTTCCCATTGGGTATGAAGTTGGATGCAGTCCAATGAGGACTGGAAAGTAGCTCAGAGAAAAAAAGTCTACACCTACAAAATATTTAAACCCTGCTTTGTCAATCTATAGCCAATCACTTTACTGAATGATTAAGCAGAATACATCGAACTTTTATAATAACACATTACTTTTAAGTTTCCTCTATCGGCGGCGCACACCGATATAAAAAAAGCTGCGTCTGGCTTATGTCGGTGTGCGGTGCGCGACTGTGCATGCGCCTACGGGGTTCCACTTGTCACAAAAGGGTGTGTCTGGGTTAGCAAAAACATAAATACCAAACATACCCCTGCGAATTCTGATGACGCGTTTTGAGCTTTCATAACGACTGTAAACTAAGAAGGCCTTCTATGTTTACTGCAACTTTGAAGCTCTACATAAAAGTGTGAGCTACACACAGCAGTTGGGTGTGGCACGAATTGTGAAGCTGCAGTGCAATTTTCTGGTGCATTTTAAGGCTTTATCATGAATGTAAACAACACACACCATTTGACCTACTTCTAAAACTGGGCGTTTACGTGAATATGTGGCAAAAAACATCCCCTACCATATATTCCATATGTGTATTTATGTGGTGGTTAAAAGGAAGCTATCAGCAGTTCAAAGTACAGAAGCGTCGAGCGACTGAAATGAGAGTGAATTCGCTACGACAAACCTTACCCAACTTACATAAACCAAATATACTTACAAAACATATATGATATTCAGTCACAAATAACTGTGACTTTCATTTGGTTTCCGTGGAAACTAACGGCTATCAGAAGAATCTACGGTATAAAATCACCACAGTTTAAGTACTAGGGGATATAACACCGTATCGATTGGCAGATCCCAGTTAATCGCAGTAGCTTTCTGCCTCAATTTATTGGAGCAAGCTGTCCCAAAGTCACTCCTGCTTTCGTGTCTGCTCTTGAGGAAGATTTTTCTACGATCGTGCGAAACGTCGGAAAATATTATCAATTGGCACGGTGTAACATCGCAGAAGATCTGAATCTTCAGCAAAACCACAGTGAGAATCCCAAGTCTTTCAAATAAGGCAATGGTGAAAGAGGGAGGCTGCGGGGTGTAATTACCTGTAGAATGTAATGTTCCATTGAAGTGTAAGGTTTAAATTAACATTCGGAATCAATTATTTTAAATGTGACTGGTACCGAAGAGTACAGAACATCGGAGGTTGCAACAGATGTTAAGTGTCTTGCACGTTTTATTTCGCACAAATGTTATGACAATATAGGAAAAAACAGTCAGGTTTACAATAATGCATGAAACAGTGACAGACTCATAAAACTCGAAGCAGAAAATGTTTTTCCGAGCTTGTAAATAAATTATGGCGGAACTGTCTTTGTAATCCTGCCGTACGTTGACGTTACAAAAATCAGAAAAAAAACAAGGGGGAGCGGTCAATGGGATCATAATTACATACACACATACATATATATATATATAATACATACATACATGCATAATACATACATACAAACTTACATACATACATATACACATGCATACACGCATACACACACACACGCATACATACATACATACAAACATACATACATACAAACATACATACATATATAATATATACATATTTACATGCATGTATACACACATACATACATACATGCATACACGGATACATACATATATACATACATACATGCATATACGCATACATACATACACACATACATACATACAAACATACATAATACATACATACACACATACATAATACATACATGCATGTATACACGCATACATACATACATACATATATACCTTTATACACAGATACAGACGTATATAAATAAGCATACACCATACACAATATCAGAATGAAAAGTGCAGTTCTCATGTCGGTGAATAAAAGAATGTCATTATTATGGGATGAGACACAGTGTAGTTTGGTGCTTAGGCAAAGACATTTCGGAAACACATGCCAAATCCTTCTTCTGAGTTTAAGAACTTCAGCAAATTAATCAAAAACTTTGACATGCATTTACCAAGGTACGTGGCGGCGAATCCTAGTAGTCCAACATTTCGAATATGATGATGTTAAGAAACTTTTCAATGTTCCTCACCTACTGACATAATGTGGACTACTTGTGTCGAGCATAACATGACATACAGTAACATAACACAATGTAACACCGTTGGACAGCAGCTTACCGTCATCCGAAATGACAAGAAACTGAACCTTTCATTCAAAAGGCAGTAACATCCGCACCCAAATTTCATTACATGGATGAGAGGTCGGCTGAACTCATCCAGGATATCCTCAGTTTTCCTCAGTCGCATCTGTCAAACTGCGTGGTATTACATGAACGATGGCCCCGATCGTCCTTTCGCATCCTGCCCAATTCATTATTCACAGTTACCCAATCGTCCATCGTGACACAATTTGAGACTATTGACAGAGTCGTTAAATAAACCATAAATAATATAACAGAGATAATCTCAACAAGGCCCACTGCCTAAGTAATATTCTGACACTGCTAAACTACTGCCGTCGTCATCTGCTGGTGTATTAAATATGTTTTGTAATATCAGATGTTTGTAAATGATCGATGAAGCGCACTAAGCATCATGTAGTATCGCAAGTTCAATCTCCCTCCGCAGAGTACACAATACGATTAAAATATCAAGGGTGAACAGCGCCTACGAACAAACCACTGATCCCATTTAGCCTTCTACTCTCGTCCACTAAAGAAAACTGTTTTTACCTTGGCAGTAACGGCGCAGGGGAAAGCCAGACCGTTAGATATTTATGACCAGAAGGCTAATCGATGTATTCCAGTAAAAAAAAATTAACTGGCTAAACTTCGGTTGTGTCTTGTACATGCGACTTAAAACTTATTTTTTAGCGTTGTGTGTTCACAGCTGCGCGTAAATCTGACTTCAGGTTTGTTGTTAATTGAAAACCTAAAGAGACGGACTACCAGTATCAAGAGACAGAAGCAGTGACAAAGATATTTCTGAGAGCAACTGCATGGTTTCCCCCAAAACTATACCGGAGAAAAGGGGCCCTACCTAAGATGGTAAGGTCAAAGTTGTTCTTGTCAGTGGACAACAGTACATGTTTCGTGAGGAAAGAAGTTCCTGTTTGTGTAATTGACAAACTAATATTATACGACAACACAGAACAAGATATTCTATAACTTCATACAAAAAATAACCCGAAACACTTAAATTTCCTACACATCCACTTTTCCTGCTTCTCTATAATTCATTTTAATATCATCCTAGTTCGTGCAAGCCGTATCTTCCAATATAGTTAAAAGAAAAAACTGTTTGATGTGATCCTCACATGAGTCACAGAAAAAAAGGGCGGAGCACTACAACTGTATATTTGTCACAAGCCAGAAGAGACAGACAGACACACAGACAGACAGACAGAGAGATAGATAGACAGATAGGAAGATAGAGAGATAGACAGACGGACGGACGGACGGAAAGATGGACGGACGGACAGACGGCACGACGGACGGACAGACGGACGGACAGACGGCACGACGGACGGACGGGCTGACAGACGGGCTGACAGACGGACAGACACAGACGGACGGACGGACAGACGGACGGGCTGACAGACGGACGGGCTGACAGACGGACAGACAGACAGACAGATAGATAGATAGATAGA
>Ga0123354_10019872_pt1 | contig 10553 bp, 7 predicted proteins | sample TergutLab28metaG_2_FD_97872 | JGI IMG/M metagenome (GOLD analysis project Ga0123354, IMG submission 97872) | Labiotermes labralis P4 segment gut microbial communities from Petit-Saut dam, French Guiana - Lab288 P4 | ecosystem: Host-associated > Arthropoda: Insects > Digestive system > Gut ...
CCTTAACGTACGGTAGACAGATATCACTGCCTTAACGTACGGTAGACAGATATCACTGCCTTAACGTACGGTAGACAGATATCACTGCCTTAACGTACGGTAGACAGATATCACTGCCTTAACATACGGTAGACAGATATCACTGCCTTAACGTACGATATGTCAAATGCACCGTCATCATTCTACTCACTGCTAACTCACACTGTCTACCGATGCTTTCCCCACAGTCATTACGTCTGACAGTTTTCTGACCTGCATAACTTTCAAAGAGTTTCTGAACTCATGGAAAACTACCGGTGAAACAGTCACTAAAGGGACACGTGTATTTCATAGAACAGGACACCTGACATGTTCCCATACAAGACACCTGACGTGTTCCCATACAGGACACCTGACATGTTCCCATACAGGACACCTGACGTGTTCTCATACAGGACACCGGACGTGTTCCCATACAAGACACCTGATGTGTTCCCATACAGGACACTTGACATGTTCCCATACAAGACACCTAATGTGTTTCCATACAGGACACCTGACGTGTTCCAATAGAGGACACCTGATGTGTTCCCATACAGGACACCTGACGTGTTCCCATACAGGACATCTGACGTGTTCCCATACATCAAACTGAATGCTGCTGTATCCTATTGATTTAGTCATAATAAAGAAAGCAATTTCAAGCAAATGGCAGACAGTGACACTTTGTTTTGTATATTTGCAGCATCCAATATACTTGATGGCTTCAATTGTGTATCTGGTGTTTGGCCTTGCACTCACATCTATGTGCATCAACGTTGTGCAGGTGAGAATTTATGGTGTCACTCTTTTTCTAATTTTCATTTTGAATCTGATTAAAACTTACAAATTTGTGTAGCACATGATCAGATGTGCTGCATCACTTAATGCACCAATGTCACTTTGTGTAGCACACCAGCAGATGTGCTGCATCGCTTAACGCACCAATGTCACTTTGTGTAGCACACCAGCAGATGTGCTGCATCGCTTAATGCACCAATGTCACTTTGTGTAGCACACCAGCAGATGTGCTGCATCGCTCAATGCACCAATGTCACTTTGTGTAGCACACCAGCAGATGTGCTGCATCGCTTAACGCACCAATGTCACTTTGTGTAGCACACCAGATGTGCTGCATCGCTTAACGCACCAATGTCACTTTGTGACCAAGAACATAATAATAATAATAATTAAATACACAAGACTCTGTAATCTCAAAATGCACAGCTGCAAGGGCTTCAGAATTGTGTTGTGTTGTGTTAGTCAGGAGCAAATGTTGCACCGTTTATCAGCAGAATATTAACAAACATACCATATTTCAGAACAGATTCTTATAATAAAACCAATTAGATGCACTAATTTCTTGAATTTATTTTTGGAATATAACTCTACATGTTTCGGACAGGGGAAGTGTCTGAAACATATAGAGTTTCATTCCAAAAATAAATTTGAGAAATTAGTGCATCTAGTTGGTTTTATTACAAGAATTTATCATGATGCACAGTCACCTGAGTGCCAAATTCAGAAGAGAGTTCTGTAAGATATACTGTAATTGGATATTCTAACATTTATTAATGGTACACCAATGGCTGAGCAAGATACCTGGGGGAATCCTCAGTGTTAGGCATGAGATGTTAGAGGGGCTGAGAATGGTTCCTAAATTGCTGTGTTGAAATAATACTTAATAACCTATAGGTGAAAATGCTGAAAGGGGGGGAAAGGAGGCAGATAATAAATATTGGGAAATGCAGAAACAGACTGAATGAAAGGTAAAAATGTAACCTTCACGCACTCACACACAAGCACAACATAGTACACAATCAGATGTTTACAGCATTCTTTTATGCATACACACCATACACTAACAACATGCTACATCATTTCTGTGCGCAGGAGAAACTATCAGACAGTTTCCGACAAGCCAGCGCAAAGATCGGTGCTACAATTGGGTTGCGAGTGAATGAAGAAGATGGCACAATAACCCCAGTACCACCAGTACAGATTGAGTTGCCAGAGGTTCACGGCACCATCACCAAATCACAGTCAACATGAACCAGCAAAATCTAAGACAATATCGATGAAACTGCACAGTAGGGATCATCATGTCATACAGTCTGATATTCCAGTCACATTGTGCTATTCTACACAGATTGTAAATCCTGATATTTTAAGGTCTACCATTTCTTCTTCTGCCTGCTACTGAAGATAAGTTCACAATAATGCACACAAAAAATGAGAAATGAGGAAAACACCAAATGGTACTTATAGTATTACTTAACCCTTTAAAGCGCAGTGGTCACTTTATGTACCACCAGGTTTAACACAAAAAATTCTACCTTCTGCCCACAGTGCACTTTTGTGTTGTATGTCGTATGCTGATGAACTGTTACAGAGATTCAAGACTTCCGGTATGTCTTCAGGGCCAAGCATTCTATTTGAAGTGCCTGACATGAATAGGAAGGCATTACAATCCTTTGAAATGTTGGGAACTGTTTGTGTTTGTGCAGCAGTTCAGTGTCACATACCAGAAGTCTTGAATCTTCAGAAGGACCGCTGTGAGAATCTCAAATCTGACAGCGAGTATTACATGTCAGATACAATATGAAGCACATACCTTATGTTGACAGAGTGCAAATAGCCGAAACAGTTCATCTCTCTGCTTTGGCATAAGAACTGCAGGCCAAGCGAACAGTATGCCATGATACAGAGTGGTTTTATAAAAACAGCTCACAGTTTGGAGGGACTGTAGATTCTTTACTGAGATTCGATACAAAACAGTCTTCCAAAAGTGCAATTTTGTTTTGTTGCATATTTGTAAGCTTGTAAGTAGCAACTGAATGGCAGGATCAGGTATGCTGTAATCACAGTCAATCAGAATATTCTGTGAACTGGCCTGCAGGTAGGACACGTGTCACATCACTGAAGGAGTACCACAGGGCACTGGTGACTACATGAGAAGAAACTTGAACACCAGGAGACTGCCTGCAGAAAATAATGTTTCTGTATGCATTACTGGCCATCCAATCGTTGGGCCACTAGCACAGAACTGTAAGAAGTCACACATACTTGGAAGAAAGAAACTTGCATGCCAGCAGACGATACTGCAGCAAAAATGTTTTATATGTTACATGCCCTCCAAATGGTCTGCTAATTTGTAGCCAACCTGCATCAACTGATTATGGAACTCAAAATTACTTCAGAAAGCCTCAACTGTTATTGCCATTAATAATACCTGCTGTCCAGTCATTAATGACATGTCAATTCATTATGTAATGTAACAATGACATGTCAACTCACTATGTAATGTACCAAGTCATGTATCCCAGAGAAATGACAAGCGTAAGTCATTATATTGTATTTACCCAAACAGAAGGCAAGATTTTTCTCAATCCATCGTCTGACAGATGTTGCAGGTGCCTTTTAATTGTGCACAAAATTAAGCAAGTTCTGTACGGGTATTGCCTGAACAATGGAGATCACAGAGCAAACACATTTGTGACGCACGGTATTTGGGTAAATACAGTAAATGCAGTAAATGCTGATGTCATAATTAATGAGAAGGTTCTTGTCCTTCATTTTAAAATAAGAAAGCTTTACACTGTAACATTCTGTACAGCGCCCTACAGAACCAGAGGACGTATACAGAAGTTTCTGCTGCACCCAGTCTTTCCCCTTGTTTCATTCAGGTCTGTTCAGTTCAGATGGTTCACACCATGCAAAGTGGTTTTGCCAGTTCTTCACAAATCCCAAATGTCACGTCAACATGGTGCCTAGATAATCCGTCTTGGCACCCATTATTTCACATTGCAAATTAATTCTTGCAAAGAAAAACCAATCTGATGCACAATTTCTTTTCAGTACATTTCGTCAAACGTCTACATGGTTTGGGTATAACCACGGCCCATCATCAGGAAGCACACCGTCAGCCTCCTGATGATGGGCCGTGGTTATAGCAGACAGTCAATAGGTACCAACTGTTGTAGGCTTACAGTATACCTCCTGATGATGGGCCATGGTTATAGAAGACAGTCAATAAGTACCAATTGTTGTAGGCTTACAGTATGCCTCCTGATGATGGGCCGTGGTTACGCCCGAAACATGTAGAGATTTGATGAAATATACTGAAAATAAATTGAGCATCAAGTTGGTTTTTCTTTACATGAATATACTGAGATGCACGGTCAACAGAACATAAAATGTAAATTAGTGTTTTAGTTTCGTTCGAAAACCACAGTTCAACAAGCACTTCTGTGTAACAATGTAGGATCCAATCATTACAGAATGAACATGTAAAAACATACTGATTTACACACAATTTAATGGAATGCCTGAAGATGGCAATTTACAACCAAAATGTGTAACAGGAATATCAAGAAGAGAAAGATGTGCCGAATGAACATGTGTTCAAATATAGCCAGTTCCTACATATTTGAGCCGGTTCTAGGTTAAAAAGAAAATTTGTTGTCTTGTGTTATACAACTCTGTGATATGACATGACACCTTTCAGATAACTAGACCACAGGCAGGGTACAGGAACAGGAAAACTGACGAAATGAAGGTATGACTTACTGCAGACCCACATTAAGTGCTGCCACATTACAGGCAGTAAAAAAGTCACTATAGTATAACAAAGTGCATGTTTATGAGATCTGCTAAGGTCAGTAGCCACATCAGAAATGACTGCTGTCAAAGTACAGCAGGTATGAGTCACTCTCATGCCCATATTTCATACAGTGAGCACGGCCAGTTGGCCACCTTCAGTCATGGCTTATGTTCATCCTCCTTCATGCATAGCCAGAAATATACAGAATGGGATTGTTATCCTTTGTGACAACTACAGTTCACCACCTCCCACTACTATTGTGCCATGCACGTGGGCTACATTGATACAATAAAGCCCTGACAGTAAGTGGGAACTGCCAGCTGTCAGTAACAATACCATACAACAGCACTACATAATCATGCTTACATCTGTGGGTGGCAATGCAGCAGCACCCACACTGCTGTGTCAGTATTTCTGTTGCCTTATTTTGCCACAACTCAATTTTATTGCTCTACGCTTGATGCCAACTGCAAGACTTATCTTCTATGTGCCTTCTGTTGCTGTACAGTTTCAAAGTGTATGTGAGATTAAATTCAGTAATTTTAAAGGGTAGCACATCAAGAAATAGATCTGATAATATTAAAAAGTAATTTTGTATGTGTGTATAGGGGCAACAGTTGTTTGCAACGGCTGTAGAAAACATTTCTGCTGTAAGACTTCCCTCAACATGCCTATACAAATACAGTTGCTTTATCAACAAAAGTCAATACAAAGAGAATTTTATTTTCTATATGTGCATGACATGAAGCCAGGATACCACAGTTACATATGGTAATGCAGATACAGGCTGGATAGCAGAGGAACCAAGGTTCAATTCCCAGAAAGTGCACGAACGTTTCTTTCCTGTAATGCATCCAGATCAGCTGTAGGGTTCACCCAGCATCCTATCCAGTGGGTAATGGAGGGTCTTTCCCTGGGAATAAAGGCAGCGCAATGTGCAGCTGGCCACCTATCTCCATCTACTGCTAAGTTTAAGAGTCAATGGAGCTATACCTCCATGCCCCACATGCTTTTTTGGATTGTGTGAGCACAACTGTACCTTACCTTTATACTTGTAAATGTTTGATATTGGACCACAAACAGATGGAACTGCACGGTACTTGTGACAAACAACAGCACTGCGCATATCTGTAACTGTCCCTCGGACAACAGAACAGCATTTATGGTCATTTCACTGCAATTAACATGCAAATCCGCCCCCAACCCCCATCCCCACCCACCCCCATCCCTTCTAGCATGGTCTTTCTTATCAATTAGTGACAGCAAGTTCTTAGTTGTGTTCCAATATTACCTCAGTGTGTTACACTCGTTACACTCAACAGCATCCATCAGCTGTCGAGTGTAACAAATAGGGAAATACTGTGAGATGTAAGGTTCTCACATTAGTTTTTCTAAACATTCCAGTGTTCTGGGGCATGACGCTGTGCTGGGTAAACACTGTGTTTATCCACATGTACTCTGACTGTGCACATAAGATGACCTGCTTTCAAAATCTTTGAATGCCAATAAATACAGAATGTGTTCAGATCTGTACACAACTACACGGCGACCAGCATTTGTCAGATGATGAGTTAGAACAAAACTGTTTATGTTTGGGCCCAGTCTTGAAGCACCCAACCCTAAAGACAAAGGCAACACAATCTTTCGGAACATCAGGAGCCACCTACTCAACACTACAGCATAACGCCCCACAAGACCGCAATGTTCAGGATAGTCTGCTTTAATCACATGTCACAAAAAGAAGACGACCCATACTTGCTTTACAAATAGCACCTGGAAAACGAACAGCAGTGTGACCGCTAACGCCAGCAGCACAGGACATCTCTGCTGCCCCCAGTGCAAGTCAGACGTCACTAACCTGTTACATGTGCCTGTTCTGTCCCACACAGCTTATTCATGTATCCTGAAGATGTAAGCAGCAGTTCTTCTAAACATGGGCACTCTTCCACCACACAACATGGCGCCACATCCTACAAGCCAGTAATCTTCATGGTCACTGCTATTAGAACTTTACACCTTGCACACTCAGACTGCAGACTTGGTTGCTAGACAAGCCACATAAAGTGGAAACAGAAAGAAGCAGAAGAAGACAATAAAAACACAGGCCCACTAGAAGGTGCATCATACGATTCCAAAGGATGCCAACCGTGCAGCTTTAATATTCCCTCCTAATGTATTCTCTAAGTCATCTTCCCTTCCAATTATAATGTTAAGCGAATCAACGAATGACTTTAAGAAAAGTGTTTCTTGTGAATGTAACAATTTTAAATATTTAATATTTATGGTGCACCACTCAGTTCATCCCATTTGGCACTTATGCATTACTATATTCATGCACAAATAATTATGACATTCAAACAGAAGCAATAAACATATAACATAAGATGCCTCTACACAGTTCTCAAGTTTTGTACACTGACAGAGATCATAAAGTTACGTACTTCCCAACACAGTCCACGCAACGTTCAAGTTAAGACACTAGGGTGTCAGCAATGTAGACACTTTTATCTTGCCATCGCCAGACGATGCAGTGACACACGTTGCACACTGGTTTGCTATTGCCCAGTCAACTGCCAATGTTGGACTCCTGTGTCCCCCAAGTTCCAACAGACAGTTCAAACCACTTCCACAGACCTGTAACAATACAGACCATGGGGCATGTGGCACATATGGGGGAGAAGAGGAATGTGTAGAGAGTTTTGGTGGGGAAACCTGAATTGAAGACAGCTCTTGGAAGATCTGCACAGATTGAACAAAAACATTAAAATCACTCTTATAAAACTAGACTTGGAAGGCACGCACTGGATTCCTCTGGCTCCTCAGGACAGGGACAAGTGGCAGCCTGTTGTGACCAAGTGCCACTTCCACCTACAGGTTGTTCTGATATCAGAACAACCTGACGGTGGAGACAAAAAGTAATTCTCTAAAAATTATTTGAATTGAACCACTTAATGTGGCTGTCAGCCTGACAGACTCCACTACAGCTAAACATGTTCTACATATATACATATGGCCCTGAACAGTGAAGACCAAAGAGGGAGGACGTCGCAGTTTATATGGACAGTTGTGACACACATGGGTAGACATGGCAGACAGCCAGTGTGACAGTTTAAGCTGGAAATCACTAAATTACAAGCCATACACAAAATACTTTCTCAATAATATGCTAACATGTTTACATACCTGATAAATATTACCTCCAGTCAGACCACACGTCAATACATGAGAACCTGGGGGGTCAAATGCAAACAGCTGCCCATACGGTACTGCCAAATTTTGCAGAGGTGGGCAGTTCCACAGAGAAGCCTCCCACATCACTTGCCCACTCTGGTTTAAACTTCGTTGGCAGAGCTGGAACAGTAAGAAAGTTCAGCCAGACCGCAGATCACTGCTGTTACATTCTGCATTACTGCAGAAATGGAAGTGCAGAAGGCTTAACAACTACAGCTGTGTGTCTGTGGGAAGATTATTTAATAAGCTAGCAAGTACAGTTCATTTCAAAGGACAGTCACCTTGGATGTGACACCATACATGAGGGGTGGCTATTAAATACTGAGACTAACTTTAAAAAAATTCACTTTATTAACCCTTCAATGATGATGGGGCTTAAATTCCAACTGCTGCTGCTGCCGCTGCTCATGAAGAAGGACTTTTAAACCTAAATTACCCCAACATACACTCATTCTGTAAAGTGCATAGTGACTAGCAAAATGAAAGTTATTGACCTACATGTTATGCCCTTCAAATTGTTTTCCATTGGATAGTACACTCTGCTCCATATAAATATAAGCCTTCCAGCCCTCAAAACATCACCTAAAGTCATTGTGTGAGTGTCCCTCCAGTAACTCTGCAGCTTTATCCATAAACCCCACGTAAAGAAATTGTAAGTTTTGGTGGCACTTCATATCAACGTTACAACAAACTCGATGTTCACTCCTTCCTCAATTAATTTTTATCGATAACTATTGCCACAAGTTACAAAATATATATAGAATGTATTATTTGACACTATGTCACCAGAATGGAGATGGGGAAGGTTCAGTGGTAACTACTGTATATTTAAGAAGGTAATCACATGCAGTCACGTTATTTAAGAGCCACTGCTTGTAGATCAGCACCTTCAAGACAGGGGCAGCAGGTTCCTCTGAAGGGTTGGTTGCAATCTAACTGTATGGCAGCACATCTGTACCAGATACCTTTATAGTCAGTCAAGGGGTGGATCAGAACTTCAGAAAATATCCATCGGAAAAAGAAGAAATACAAGTTCATAAACAAAAATATAGAGGAGAATGGTGGAGCGACATAGTACTGTGGAGTGACACAGTGCTGTGGAGTGACACAGTGCTGTGGAGTGACATGGTGCTGTGGGGCGATATGGTGCTGTGGGGCGACATAGTGCTGTGGAGCGACATGGTGCTGTGGGGCAACATAGTACTGTGGAGCGACATGGTGCTGTGGGGCGACATAGTACTGTGGAGCTGGCAACTTGGGCACTGTCAGTTTCTGAAGGAAGACACTGTAGTTTATCAACTTTTAAATTGTGAAGCAAATCACAGTGTAAGGACAGCTAATATATCCTCTGAAAATGTGGCAATGTTCCAGTACTTGGGAGTGGCAATAACAAACCAAAATTGTTTATAAGAAAAAATTATGAGCAGATAAAATTCAGACAATGCCTATTGCCATTCGGTCCAGAATTTTTTGTCTTCCTGTCTGACATCCAAACACACACAGGATAAAATATACAGACCCACAGCCCTTCCTTTGTTTATGTGGGTTTGTACCTTTGTGTCTTACACTAACAGAGGAACACTGCTGAGGCCATTCAAGATTAGAGGGCTGGGGAAGAAATTTGCCTGAGAGGGGAAAAGTAACAAGCAATTGAGAAAATTGCATAATGGGAGCTTCATGATCAGAGCTGCTCACAGAATGTTACTACAGTCATCATATCAATGGGGATGAGATGGGCTGGACTTGTCGCATGTATGGGGAGAAGAAAAATGCATACCGTCTTGTGCTGGGGAAAACTTTTAAAAGTGGCCATTTGCAAGACCTAGGCATAAATGGGAAGACAGTATTAAAATGGATCACAAATAATTAGGATGGAAGGGAATGGACTGGGTTCATCTGCATCAAGATAGGGACAACTGTTAATGACCCTCTGGGTTCAGTAAAATATGGCATATTGCATGCCTAGCTGCAGAATTGTAAGTTTCTAATGAAGGACTCTGCTTCCTGCAGCTAGTTACTACAGCAGCAGTCAGTCAGATCAACTGATAAGCAACTTGCCTTCCCATCAGATCCCAAAGTGTAGCAGACTGTGAAGTCTGCAGTCAACTGAATGGCCAGTGCTTCTCCCTGGTGTGCCATCCACGAATCAATACAGTCACTACGACGTAAGTCAAATATCCTGACAACGCCATCGCTGCATCCCACAACCAGCAGCTGTCCATTGTGATTGAATGTACAGCAGGTGCCAACAGCAGAGCTCTGGGTACAGCCAAGTGTCAGAGAGCGCTGTACAGCAAACAGTACAAGTCAAGATACAAACTGCAATTCTGCAAGCAACAGACAAGGCTCAGCGATATGACACAGTGTTCATGCACTAACGCACAGCATCTTCCATTATACAAATCATGATGTGTATATTATTGCATTTTATTGAGCGCATTTGTTGGTTGATATATTGAAAGTAAGAATATGCACAGTACAGGTAGCATAAAAGTTTTGTAATGCATGCTAGGACCGCCTCTGTGGTCTAGTGGTCAGAGTTTCTGGCTACAGATACAGAGGTCTCGGGTTCGATCCCTGGCGCTACCAGATTTTCTGAGTAGTAGTGGGTCTGGAACGGGGTCCACTCAGCCTCGTGAGCCTCGTGAGGTCAATTGTGGGGCTACTTGAATGAAAAAAGTAGCGGCTCCAGGTCTAGAAA
>Ga0123354_10019873_pt1 | contig 10552 bp, 6 predicted proteins | sample TergutLab28metaG_2_FD_97872 | JGI IMG/M metagenome (GOLD analysis project Ga0123354, IMG submission 97872) | Labiotermes labralis P4 segment gut microbial communities from Petit-Saut dam, French Guiana - Lab288 P4 | ecosystem: Host-associated > Arthropoda: Insects > Digestive system > Gut ...
GTGGATATATGGACTGGATTGGGCTGGCCCAGGATAGAGACAGGTGGCAGACGCTTATGAGTGCGGTAATGAACCTTCGGGTTCCGTGAAATGCGGGGAATTTCTTGACTAGCTGCAAACCAGTTAGCTGCTCAAGAAGGACTCTGCACCATGGAGTAAGTAAGTAAGTAATATCTGTTCGTACACAGTTCCACATTCCAAGGTGCTGTCCTTTTCTCTCATCTTATTACCTTTTCCACTGCCTAAGTTGATTCCACTCAGTCTGACTGTTCCAAGGCCACAGTTTGGGTTTACTGACAGCTTCTTTACCATAACAGGTCGTTGGTCTGTTGCCCACCATTCAACCTGGAGGGCCAGTGCACCATACTCCCTCGATGCCCCCGGGCACCAGTGCCCATTTTGGTCACCTTTCACTATCCGTGTGGGCTGAAGAGGGACTGTTCTTTTCCCCAGTCACTACACAGGAATTTTAACTCTCATATAGTCATAATATTCATTAATGCTGTACGCTGAATACATTTTAAGTGTTTATTGTGCACAGTTGATGTCTTTGTGTCTCTACAAATGAAGTCCTTCATGTTAACCCTTATCCTGCTAACGTGGAGAATATGGTGAGCTCCTAATAATGTCAGCAGATGGCAGATGGGATTAAAGTAGTCTACCTGAGGATGGCTGAGAACAGCTGGTACATGTAGTGGATTGTACCATGTAATGATGTAAATACATGAGTGGTATGTCTTGTGCAATTAGTCGGTAATAAATTGAAGTAAACATGTCAGTTGCATGGAATATATATATACAAAACATTAAGTTTGCTCATAATGTTTTTATAATTTTTCATAAACCAGAGACTTTATATTCAAAATATTGTCATTCTGAGAAAGTTTGTCGCTAGAGGTTTGCTTTTGCTGCTTGTCATGGGGAGCGATGTTTTTGCCCAGCGTGTGCTTGTATTTGAACCTTGGTGATGGAATTAAATCATGGTGCAATCTGCAGAATGCCAGGATTTAAATTACAGCATTTAATTTTTTGGACAGAATTGTAATTACTGGGGTTCATGGTGGCAGGGGCAAAAACCAAACAGGGTTGTGCAAAAATGGCTGTTATTGCCCAACACATATACCACGTTATGAGGAAATTCACACCTCGCCCTTTCTGATGCAGTGTATGTGTCATTCAATGCCAAAGGGTTGAAGAATGTTCATGTGTTTGTAGGTGACCAGTCATTAAGCCGGTAGCTTGTCCAGCACATATGATGTGTTGTAAGGAAACTGAATTTGGGCCATAGTGATCAGTTTGTGCATCATTTGGCAGCAAAGGGCTAAAGAATGATAATGTAGTTTGTATCTGACCAGTCATTAAGCTCATAGCTTGTGCGATGGAGATGCTGCCTTGTAAGGAGATCTGAACCTCGCTCTTTTTTGACACAGCATATGCGTCAGTCAACGTTTAAAGAACGTTCATGTAGTTTTATCTGCTGAGTCATTCACCCAGGAGCTTGGATTCTCATCTCTTTCTCCAATGTAAGTTGCTGAAAAGTTAGGTATGTGGATGTGCCATAAAGCAAGTGAGTGTATGCCCAGAAATTGCAAGTTAATTCATAATTGCTGTCATGTATATGAACATCATTTTTAGCCAGGTTTTATACTCTGAACATTATCATCACAAGTTGTATACCGAAGCACCATGTATGTAGTTGGTTGTAGTGTGTTTAGAAGCCTACATGTCAGTCAATGTCCATAGTATACAAACGTATTCTTGCACCTCCATAAAAACAGAAGTGAAAATTATTTTTGCTTTTCGGTCTGCTGTTGCAACATATAACTTTTGCATGATTGTGCACTTTTTGTTATAGAACATCACCAGTACAAAATGAATCTGACTACAGATCCACAGAATTCAACTGTCGTTGTGGGTCACAACGTGTCATTCTATTGCAGAATTCCGTCCGGGCATCTGTATGTCAGGTGGTTTAAGGGGAACCTGACTGCTCACGGAAAAATTGGGGTATGTGAATCCTCTCAATTCTTGTATCACATGCCAGATGGATAATTTATTGCTACAGAAAAGTTATGTTACATGAAAATTCATTGCTTGAATTGCAGGCTTGGTATGCCTTTCCACAGATTGTAGACTTTCCCTGATACAACACAGGGCACTGTTTTATCATACCAAATTGTTATTCATAATGTTTATCACTGTACAATGTCATCTACATTTTCTTATGTTTGAAGTGTGGAACAGTACAGTGTTATGAAACTCTGAAGTAAACTTTCGAATTGCAGCAACATTAACCTTTTGACGCCTAATGTCAACTATAGTGGTCGTACCGCACCGCTAACCTCTAAAGTTGCGTTTTATATATTTATTCAACAAATATAGGTACTGAATGTTTTAAACATGGTATATACTCTCCGTTTTTTTCTCTTCAAAATGCAGTTTGTTTCATAATACTAATGTATTTGGTTCCTGTATTATTCACATTTTATATACAGGGTGTGCTAAAATTAAAAAAATAATTCCGGAGCCAAAAGTTTAATTAAAACTGCGTTAATGCTTGGAACTGTTACACATGTAAATAAGTAGTGTCTTGCCCTTGTCCCTGTAGGTGATAACAGATAGCAGGAGTGGCTCATTTGCTGAACTGAACCGTTTAGAGCTGAAGAAGGAAACGCGACATGAAGTTTTGTCTAAAAAGTACATCTTCTTAACTTGTCTTTTAAAGTTTTCAGTATCAGGAACACCATTCTTATAGGTTTGTGGGTTCGGACTAAAAATTTTGAATCAAAAGTAGCTTGTAATTTTTATTAATTAAACAAGTGATAATCTGCTTAGCTCATTGACCCTATGGAGCAGAGTACTTTTTAGAAGCTAATACACTAGTTTTTCAGCCACTCATGCAATTCCCCTTATTTTGTTGAAAGATTGATTCCTGTGCCCTTATGAGCCCCCTCCTTTTTCCTGTCCTCAGCTAGATCAATCCAATCCACGCTCTCCCATCCCATTTCTTCAAGATGCATTTCAACGTTATACTTCCATCTGTGTGTATGTCTTCCCAATGACCTCTTTCCTTCAAGTTTCTCCTCCATGACCTTGTATGCACTTCTCTTCCACACATATGTGCCATATACTCTGCCCATCTAATTCTCCTGCATTTTATCACTCAGACGCTAATCAGCGGGGAGCGAATAATGTCAAGCTTCTTATTAATGCAGTTTCCTCCCGTGCGATTATAACTCTTCCATTTTTAGACCGATATCTGCCTCAGAACCCTATTCTGAACACCCTCAGTGTGTGAAACCAAGCTTCACACCCATATAAAACAACACACAAAATAATGATTCCATTTGTTTTTAATCTTTCCATTTGTAGGTAGCTTGTGGAAAAACAAAAAAGACTGTAGACCGAATGGTAGCAGGAATTCCCTGAATTTAATCTGCCCTTAATTTCTTCATGCATTGCATTTTTGATTTGTTAAGATAATTCCCAAGTTTTTGAACTTCGCAATTTTATAAAGAATTTATTATCTTAATGCTGTGAGTTTGTCACACATTCTGTTCATGAGACATGAACATGCAGTGCACAGTAGTTACTTCAGATCAACCTCCTTGTAAAGCTTCTGTGTTTATTCTCAGTAATGTGCTTTTTTTTTGCACAGTAAATTAATGTCTTTAAGCATACGTCAGTAGCCGACGTGTCTTATTCAGTGCAGGTCTGACGCCCTGTGTAACATTTTGTAGCATGTTGATTGTTACAGTGGAGAGTTGTTAATGCTTCACCCAACCCCTTTAGCTGGAAAAATCACCCATTTTTAGCTGTCTGCAGTTGCTTATTGAGTATATTCACAGATATCTTTTGTATCTGGAGGCTGTCTCCTCCGTTGGCAGTGTGAGGAAGTGTCATGCAGTGGTGACAGGGACCCATTTTGCTGAGTTAAATTATGGTGTTTGAAGGTTCATCACCAAAATATCAACAAATTTCCATATTGAACTGTTTGATCATATTCTGATATTTTGTTTCTTTGTTAATTTTAATGCTTCAGTGGATGTAACCAACTACACTGTAAGTTGTGAAACCGTTTCATTGCTTGCATTGTATTGAAGTGAAGTTCGCACCGTGCTTCAGTTTTACCAAAACGAACCGTTTGTCGCGATTGTGGTCTTAAGAAATGAATTAACTTGTCAGTGATACTGGGGTTTGAATTGCAACTATTGCTGCCCAGGATGATACAAGGTAAAGGTAAAGGTAAAGTAGTCCTATTACAGGCCTGGAATGGCCCAGACGGTTCCAGGAAGTTAAAGTTCCCAGATTTCATGACAACGGCACAGGATGGTGGTAAGGTCAGCCTTGCTCTCTGGCCGCCATTACCCCCAGGAAATGCTCCTGGTACTCATTTCTGTTAGAGGCTGAGTCGACCCCAGGGCCATAGCAAGCGGGATCGGAAGGGTTTAATGTCAATGAAAAATTCCAGTGACACCATTTGGGATCGAACCAGCGACCTTGCGATTTGTAGCACAGCACCTTAACCACTGTAGCACCGTAGTCCCCACACAGGATGGAGGGGGTTGTAATTTATGGTACCCTTACATGCATGCATGCATGACCATATAGGGTACCGAGGCCAGCAGCGTGTGATGAAGTAAAGTGCAACGAGGCTGGTGTTGGAGTGTTACTCGTTCTTGGCCATGCGATACACCGTATTGTCAGGGCATGCATGTGGTCAAACTCCTTGACCCTTCTACCCAAGTTAAAATCTGGCCACCGCTATAATACCTGAGGATTGTGAATGAAACCCATGAATAAGTGTAACCCAATGTGTGATACTTAGATACAGGTATACCCAAACATGCACAACGGTTGTGAACCTGAGGGTTGTCACATGCTGTGACATTAATGTTGCATAGTTGGTTGCACTGCCTTTCATTTTAATTGAGGAGCGACACATCCATGCCATTTTAGACATTTACAAATAATATTTCTTGTTTGTTTTAGATATTACTTGATTATCAATCTTCCAGTCCTTGCAAAAAAAAAGATACCTGTTGAGTTAACTCATGTGAAACTGTTCATGCGAAGTTTACTGCTGGTCTACATATATTTGACATCCATAGAAACGTGCAGCATGATATATTCTTATAATAAAAGCCAACGAGGTGCACTGTTTTTGAAATTTATTTTGGTAAAGGACTGTACATGTTTCAGACAGATATACTGTCCATCATCAGTAGTCTCAACACTGTATACACAACAATAGGTATTTGTCATACAGGTTACGCTGACTGTCTGCCAGTGAGGTCAACATAACTTAACTTACGTACTTACTCCATGGTGCAGAGTCCTTCTTAAGAAGCTAACTGGTTTGCAGCTAGTCAAGAAATTCCCTGCATTTCACAGAACCCGAAGGTTCATTACCGCACTCACAAGCGTCCGCCAACTGTCTCTATCCTGGGCCAACACAATCCAGTCCACATACCCACATCCCACCTCCTGGAGATCCATCCTAATATTATCCATCCATCTACGCCTAGGTCTCCCCAGTGGTCTCTTTCCCTCTGGTTTCCCCACCAAGACCCTATACACCCCCCTCTCCTCACCCATATGCGCCACATGCCCAGACCATCTCATTCTCGATTTTATCACCCGCACAATATTGGGTGAGGAGTACAGATCATTTAGCTCCTTGTTATGTGGTCTTCTCCATTCCCCTGTTACCTCACCCCTCCTAGCATGACAAATACCTGTTGCTGATGTATACAGTGTTTAAGACTGCTGATGATGGACAGTAGATCTGTCCAAAACATTTAGAGTCCTTTACCAAAATAAATTTGAGAAGTAGTGCATCTCTTCGGCTTTTACTATAAAATAGAGTCAGTGTGTACTTACACAATATGTTATAAACTTACAGGGTGTTAATTTTATAGTACTTCTGAGCACAGCAACTGTCATGGCATGTCTCAGTAGAGGCAGGTTTTCTATGTGACAAAAGTACCATGCTGTGGTACACAGTAAAGTGGCAATGCCATATGTACTGATAAAACCATACAATTTTGATCAAGTAGTTATTCACTTGGGACACTGGCTGTCGTGACTGTGGTCACTTGTGCTCCTTCCTGTCTCTGTCCAGACAAATGGCAATGTGTTGCCTTTAAATTGGCCATGATCACTGTCATATCCCTTTCCGTTTGTTAATTTTCATGTCATCTGACTCTGCATAGTCTAATGTTCTGACAGCATGGTGTAGCCAATCATTTTTAGTATAGTTGTTTATTAGGATTGCTGGCGTCAGTTACGGACGGTTCATGGCTATGCGTTGTAGGTTAATCTGTCAATGTATATTCAGAACCGTTGATGATAGGTAGGAGGGGAGAGATTTAAACGCCGAGATGGTTGGGAGTGGATAATGTACGCTAGCAGTCCAGTCCAGTAAGGAAGTCAGTCGCGTACAAGTGTGGTGTAGGAGGGAGTACAAGTGACTGTGTTATTTTAATAAAAAATGATTTAGTTGTTTAGCTTGATACAGCATGCCTTTTTTTTATTTTATTAACAATAATTTGAGTAAATAAAACAACAAGTAAAAAGAAATAATTAAAACTGTGTGTGATTCGGTGAACCACACCCATTTCCTGAACGAGTATCACCTACCGGACTGAGCGCGTCGGGATAAATTTTCAAAAGGCGGTTGTGTAGAATGGTTGAGTGAATGAACGAATCAATCAATCAATCAATTAATTAATGAAAATAAATATATATACATAAATAAGTAAATGCCTACTAACAGGATGAGCAGGGAAACCTTTATCTCCATCATGTCAAAAGTAAAGCACTCCTTGTCAGTATGCTTTAACCCTTTGACGCCAAAATTAAATCCCTCCCCCATCCACTTTAGTGGCCATTCCGCTATTTAAAGGGCTCACTGCACAATATATATATATATATATATATATATATATATATATATGTGTCGTTTGGTGGCTAAGGGTTAACTTTTATCCCACTGGAATGGGCATTTAAATTTTAGTGCATGATTTTTGAGAATGAACATGAAAAGCTAGAATTACGAAATAAAAAACAGCATTTTTTTTTAAAAAATAAAACAAGGATTGTGTAGCATGTATTAAAAATTCAGTAATTTTTGTTGTTGCCTAAATATACAAAATGGATTTCTAGGTGTGATTTTTCTCGGTGCACTCGTATATGTGAGCACAATTCATTGAAAGGTTAATTTGAAAGCTGTTACCGCTGTTACCATAGTATTAATAATTCTCGTGCCTCTTGTAATGTTAATTTTCTGTTCAAGCTCTTGTTATTCACAAACTCTGATTTGTTTGTGCGTAGTAACAGATCAGTCCTGGCTGACATTGTTTTCTGTCTGGGTGTAATGCAAAGTCAGTATTCTGTTTATCATCTGTGCACTACACTTACTTTCTGACAGCAGAGGTCATCTGAGTTCCCTTCCTGAATAATGAAATTTTGATGTGTAGGTTGTTTGTGGTGTTTATACTGGAACATTATTGTCACTCTTCTTTTACTACAAATGATAGCTCATAAACATAATTTGTTCTAATTGGTACTAATTATTTATAGCCCAGAATGTATACCGAGAGTCCAGAAGTTTTGGTGCTCGGAAACGTGACATTTGGAGATGAGGGGTGGTACACCTGTGTCGCTAGGAACAGCTTCGGCACGACATCTGCCAGCGCATATCTTCACGTTGTTGACAGTGAGTTACCAACAAATATTTTCTTCTTGGTGGAACTTTTCCATGTTGGACCTGTTATTGCATCATTGTAACTTGCTGTATTCATATTTTGTCAAACTAGTTTCAGCGTGTCAGGTACAATCATGACATTTAATTTTAATGCCAACCATTCATGTCAATATCATATTATAGATTCATATAGAATGATTGTCCAATGAAATGGTTGCTGCATAACGTGAGATCATAAGTAACAGATGTTGGCTGCTTGTAGTGTTTTATTGGTTGTTGGAGAGGTAAATGTGTTTTTTTCACGTATGTATGTGTGCATCATCTTAAGTAGTGTTTCAATTTCGGAGCCTTGAAGGGCACTGATACTGGGTCAACATGTAATGTAAATAAGAAGTGAATGTTTAAGCCTTCTGGGACGTGGTGCTGTGTCACAGGGTGTTAGTTCACGGTGTCCTGAAGGCACGTGAACTATAATGCCCAGCAACATGACATCAAATCTCAGAAGGCGTGAATCTTCGGCAACACTGGCGCACAAACATCAAATTTCGCAGTAAGAGTGGAGTTCGTGTGTAACGGGATAAGCATCATGTAATGCGAGCAATAACACAATTGTGAGCCAGATATTGCTCTGACATTACATTATAATTTTCACAACTTTGTTATAGTTTGTTGGGTGGAGTTCTGTCTTGTGAACACTGCAAGGTCTAAATCATACATGCTACTTTTTTTTTAATATGTATACATGGGTCCGTGCATCGTGAATCGAATTTAATAATTGTCCAACAAGATGCGACTTATTCAGTTTATTACATTTCTGTAGGTTGTATTGGGCTGGCCCAGGATAGAGACAGGTGGCAGACATTTTTGAGTGCGGTAATGAACCTTCGGGTTCCGTGAGATGCGGGGAATTTCTTGACTAGGTGCAAACCAGTTAGCTTCTCAAGAAGGACTCTGCACCATGGAGTAAGTAAGTATGCTCCACATGTTTCCGGTGTTGGCACCCATCATCAGGAGCTCGTACAACTGTAATTACAGTTTCTGGTATTGATTAACCAGATCTACTACCATCCGCTCTCGTTGTTCAGCAACTCAACAACGAAAGCGGATGGTAGTAGTTCCAGTTAATCATTACCAGAAGCTGTAATTACAGTTGTATGAGCTCCTGATGATGGCTGTCAACACCAGAAACATGTAGAGCTGCCTACAGAAATGAAATAAACTGAGTAAGTCGCATCTTGTTGGACAATTTTTAAATTCATGTATGCTGTGTTGTGGCTGCTGGATGACATGTTAGCCCTTGAAGTGGCGTAACTAGGTTTTTTGGTGCTCCCAAGTGAGCAATTACGATGGTCATTCATAGTGGAAAGTATGATCTTTAAAAGAAGCACAGTTATTGAATCGTCTTTTATTTGGCTGAAGAATTTGAAATTCATTAAGCATAAAAAATCGAACTATTTTTGTTCAAAATGTTCACTTTTCTCTTTCTTGGACTGTGCTGAAGGGGGTGGCCACACCCCACTCCCCCCACAGCTGCACCGTTGAACTGTTTAAAGATAAGGTTTGTGAATTTGACAGATCTCCACTGCCTGCATGTTATTGGCCATGTGTTGGCACTGTTGTATGGTATAGTAAGGAGCCATGGTGTTGCGTTTTCTGATACAAATTCAGTTACCCACAACTTGAAATCTACCCATCACCACTTTATTACAAAAGGTCCTAAGTCCGCCTAATGCCACTTTATATATGTTAGTATTATCAGATAAGTCAGTTATCATCAGAATATATCATCGTCTTCCATCTTGGCAGCAGAAATGCTTCTAGTGTTCCACGTATGTTTTCATGCTGTAAAAAGGTAAAACAGTCCTGTTACAGGCCTGGAGTGGCCCAAAGGGTTCCAGGAAGTTAAGGTTCCCATATTTCATGACAACGGCACAGGATGGTGGTAAGGTTGTCAGCCTTATGCACCAGCCGCCTTTACCCCAAGGAAATACTCCTGGTACTCATTTCTTTTAGAGGCTGAGTCGACCCCAGGGCCATATTGCGATCGGAGGGATTTTACGTCAATGAAAAATTTCAATGACACCAGCTGGGATCGAACTAGCGACCTTCCAATTTGTAGCACAACACCTTAACCACTGTGGCACCATGGTCCTCCATTTTCATTCTGTATGTATCCTTATTTCCAGGGAATCTCATTCCAATGTCTCAGTTAAGTGACCAGGAAGATTCAAACGACACGGAGACTAATCGAGTAGCAGGGGAGTATAATGAGACTGTGCCACAGATGCCTCCTCGGTTTACCAAGCCTGGTAACATGAACCGTCTGGTGGCAAAGCCAGCTGGTAATATGCTGCGTCTGAAGTGTCCTGCAGAAGGTAAGCAATGTTGTGTTCACAGCTGAGCTCTGAAACTGTATGCTCGACATTGTTCTGATTTATGTTACAGTGCCATCTGGTGCATTTAGTAAGCATGTAACCAAGAGGTGCGGTATTGGATGTATTTTGTCATTGTATAGCAGGACTAGTCCTTGCCATTCTATCATGGTGTACTGCGTTAGCAGAGTTGAGGGAATGAATAGGGTAGCAGAACTTATGAGTGTTGTGTTGAAGGGAAAAGTACAACAGCATGTAGAATACCAAAATTAGTGTGATGAAGTTACAACACTAATTTTAAATGTAAAAGGTAAAGTGCACCCTTGTACAGGCACTGAGACTCCATACAGGCCGTACGGCCCATAGGGGGAGTAGAGGTATAGCTCTACTCTTTCTTGACCATGGCACTAGAAGGGGGTGAGGGTTCAGCGTCATGCCCCGGCTGCTCTTTACCCCCGGGAAAGACCCGGTA